>UMIB01017970.1_pt1 | contig 51899 bp, 41 predicted proteins | sample 1965641 | NCBI WGS metagenome assembly UMIB01 (sample SAMEA4836110, study PRJEB28245) | human gut metagenome | biome: gut microbiome; material: fecal sample | place: Denmark | collected 2008
GTGTACTTTAAAATTATTGTTAGAGGCGATATGCCTTGAGTCCTTCATCAAACGCAGCCTTTATTTCGGCACAGTGGATGTTGAAGTGCTCGTTGATGAGGTTCTCGATGAAACTTGCCACGGAGGTCTGTCCTTTACCAACCACACTCACAAACTTCATAATTCTCTCGTGTGTCTCTTCTTTGATGCAGACTTGCTTACCGTTTCTTGCAGTAAAGTCGGCTTTGGACATAAACTTGTCTATATAGGGTCTGCTAATTTATCCAGCCCCAGCTGACTTGTGGTGAGGATAAAACTCCCACGAGGTCGTCGATGGCGCTGAGAACTCTCTTTTTGGGGGTCTCCAAGCCTGTTTTTGCGAAAACGAGACAAAGAAGTCCCCTTAGGAACTTCATTACGTTTTTAGCAAAGAAGCAAGCTCCTATCCATGTGTCTGCCGTATTGTCAAGTTTCGCCCGGATGTCGTTCGCCCGGTAAACCTCTTGGATGTTCCAAACGTCGCCTCTATCTCGTTCCGTTCACATATAGCCCTCCTTTTCTCCTCGGCGTGCCTGTCGTTGTCCTCCTTGGGAGGCCTGCCCAGTGGACGGTTGTAGCACTCGATATTGTTGTCCTTGAGATACTGCCTGTTTGCTTTCCCAAGATAGTTTTTGTCAACCTGCACCTCTCGTGGGAGCATGCCGAAACGTTTTCTGTAAAGTTCTATCTGCATGGCAAGGTCGGAAGATTCGTTATAGGCATCCCAGCTGAGATGGTCCACATAAGTGTAACCGTTCACGATACTGGCCCCGATCTTCGCACCAAACTCGACCTTGGCTTTTGCCTTGCCCCTGACAATGGGGCGGAGGTGCGGCTGGTAGATACTGATGATGCGGTCGGCGCAGCTGCGGACATTCTGCTCGAACATCATCTTCTGCTGCGCGTACATCTTGAACACTGCCCCCAGGCACTTGTAATCATGGCGGCTGAAGCAAGAAAGAAGATAGCCCGCCTGTTGTGTGCCCAGAAAATCAAGAAATATCTGGAAATCAGCCTGCAAACAACGTATTTGGGTCAGTTTTGTCTTGCTGACAAGTTTCTTCCCCTTGCGTTTTTTCTTGATCAGCAAGATGAACGCACGCCTGGCTTCCATACGGTGAGTCTGTGGTTTCCTGACCTTGTGACGTGCATAGAACTTGTCAAGCAAGCGGTCTATCAGCTTGCTGCCGTCCTCCAAAAGGTTAGAGTCTGTCGGATAGCGAACCTCGGCGTCACAACATGTGGCATCACACTTCATCGTGCCGCCGTGGTCATTGCCGTCCTCGTCGGTGCCTTCCTTCTTCGGCTTGCTCCCGTCCGCTTCGGCCAGCATCAAGGTCAGCATGTTGAAGAAGTCCTGGTCAAGGCGCTTGCGGATCAAAACGAACAACTCGGGTACGAACACGGGCTTTTCCGTGAACTTGGAAAGCCCAAGCAGATATTGCATGTACGGATTCTCCTGGATGGCCTGGAAAGTCGATTTTTCAAGACCATGCGCAGAATGGGGCATCTAAACCCAATCTCTTGGCAGTGTAAGCAAGGCACATTACATTTGCACACGATAATCGGTCAGCAGTGCATACTCTGACCATAGTAGTAACATAAAAAGCAAAGTAAAATGCCAAAGAAAGAAAATGGAAATTTCACGGAAGCAGAACTCAGGGCATTCACAGGTGAAGTACCCGTAGCCTCTGAGAGTAAGAAACAAACGGAGCAGTCAGGACTCAGTCCCGTTACTATCCGGAGTACAGTCGCCAGTCCATTGGCTGAAGCGACGGGAGATGAACAGGGCGAAGAATCTCTTTTCCCTGCCGTTAGAGAGGATGCTGAACTATCCCCTACGTCTGTACCTTCCCCGACGTCTGACACGTCATCCACAACAGTGCGACGGATAAGCAGCAAGCAGCGCAAGTTGTCGCTCGACGAGTAGCGTGCCACCTTCCTTCAGGTGCCGAGGATCGTCAACCGCCGCCCCGTGTTCGTCAGTGAGGAAGTCCGCCAGAAACTCGACCAGATTGTCCTCCGCCTGTCCGAGACGCGACGGATGAGTGTCACGGGACTGCTGGAAAACATCTGCCGCCACCACATCGCCATGTATGAAGACGACATTGAGCAGTGGCGTAAATTGTGAGCGATAAGACCAAACCTAAAGGCTATGGGAGTGGCATTGACGCTGAAAGCGGAATTGGTCGAGAAACAATAGTTTCGAGAGCAAGCAAGGTTGTGTTTTCGTAACCCGAAAACTACCTTGCCCGCTCTTTCAGACGGGACAAATCCGCTCCCGACGGTCGCAGATTTCAGAGTTTGGTTACTGAAATAAGATAACACAGAAAACAATGTAAGCAATGACAATAATGGTAACAGGGAAAAGAAAGGAAACAGAAGCCGGGGTTAAGACCCAACGGCACAAGGGGGGAAAACCGACACTGCCGAAAGCTCGCAGACGATCAAAAAAGAACTGTTGAATGCCATCTGTAGTAAGTTTGAGGTACTATCAGCCAAAGACGACGGAGCATTGGCAGATGAAATCCATGCCTTGCGCCAACTCATTACAGAACAAACAAGTAAGCCACAGCACAAGAAAGTCATCCATGACCTGACGACTAAAACATGGTGGTTAGTGGAAGTTAGCACCGTCCTTTTCTTTTGTATGTCCCTGCTGACAACCAAGATTTGCGACCAGTCTAAAGAGATAGATGAACTGGAATTAGCGGGCTGGAAGTATAGGGCATTAAGGGCTACGCTGCCCGCCAACAACACCAATGTGATATGGCTAGAACGCAATGTCTGGACAGGAAACAAGGAGGGCATCCGCCACTGCCGGCAGTTCGTCATCAACTATGAGGACTCCATTCGTCGCCGCTATGAGATGGAACAGGAAGCCGCCATGCGTGACAGCATAGGACGCCTGATGATACAGCAATCGAAGGATATTAGAAAGAAGATGAAATAGTCTAAACTTCTTACTATACTGCTGACCTACATCTGCCAAAGGGGTTCCTGTCGCCAGTTAGACGGGAACCCCATCATGGACGGATCTATTGACGGATTGCGAAGCAACAGTAGCTTTAGGTCACCAACGAAAGTGTTATTTGCATCAATAGCATTCAGCCAATAGGCAATACAGCAGAGTTGGGCGTATAGCGACTCTTCCCTGAAAGTGAAGTTCGTAATCCACTTGTTGGGCATCACTTGTGGCGTAGTTGGTTTCAGAGGGTATGCCCGATTCCATACTCTGGCGTGATGGGCACAATGATTGCGTAGCGAAGTCAGACTCTCCAGCCAACTTGATAGGAACTTGTGGTGATTCAGTCCAAACTCATGTGCGACATCATGCTTCAATTGTGACTCGCTGAAGTTATTATAAAGTTTCGATAATTCGCCCAACGAAATCACCTCCAGTGTCTTCCAAACAGGAGGAAGGTCTGGATCTGTGTATTTGCGGAAATGCTCACGGATATACCGCTCCTTAGAACGTCCTACTTCTTTCTTGATGGTGTCGAGATTTGTCTGGAAACGCCTTTGGTTTACGGCTTTCGTTGTATCCATAAACCAGAATGGGCCACATGTGGGAGCAAAGTGTTTGATGATTTTCGATCTGACAGCCACCTCGATAGTCTGAATAGCCTTGAAAAGCAGAGCCTTCAAGTCCTTGTCGAAATAGTAGCAAGCCAGCACTTCCTCAAAATGACTATTGGGTAGAAACTGGTGCGTATGGTGGTCTGCTTCCAGATGATACCAGTAGTCTGCCAATCGGAAGTAGCTGATAGCATCAAGAGCCTGTTCTGCCTTATTGGTGTCAGCAATTATCAGACCTCTGCTTTGCAGTGTCTGAATCTGCTGTGCCAGTGTCATCGCTTGTTTGGTATATCTCATGTCTATATACAAAAAATGTCCCGCTGGGTACGCTGTTCTTATGGGAAGCGGGCGGGATTTGTCGATGCAAAGATAGACATTATTTCCGAATCTTCCAAGTTTTTTGAACTTTTTTGCTTGTTTTCGCCTAAAAAGTGGTTTCACAAGCCTTGTGAAAGGAAATTTTTATTCTTTTTCCCTCCGAAATGATATAAATTCCTAAAAAAACGTATCTTTGCATCGTTTTCTGAACCGCTCCGGCTTTGCTGGCTTGCTGCCATCGGGACGCAAGAGTGCCGAAGCTCAAGGGTGGAGGCTGCGGGACGGGAACCTATATATAGGAAAGGCGTTACTTGACGCTTTGTGCTTGACGTTCTGGAATCTGGCAGTTCCCTAAACGTTTGTCAAACATCAAGGCAACAATGACGTCCATGGATATGTAGTATCCGACAAATGAATTGCTGACGGCTATCATTGGCTTCGATGCAGTTATCGTTGTTTATATACATATCGGCGTGCCTGTCGTTGCTCAAATTCTCCACATGCTTCACTATTAAGGCACCAACAACCATGCGGGCGGGCTTGTTGCCTGCGCCGCAATGGCTGTTCCTCAGACGCTTGTTGTATTCTTTTTCGATCTTGGCCCAGGGGAGGCGGTCGGCAAGCTTGACCCAGCGGTTGGACTTGCTCAAACCCAAGAGAGACTCTTGGAGTTCAAACAAGTCGTGGATACGGTATTGTGAGTAGTATTTCATGTCGCCCTTTGTTTCCATCAAGTCCTTCTATTCTGCGAGTTTTATCAGAAACACCAATGGCAAGCACACTACCATCGGCATTAGCCATAGCCACAATGGGTACAGCTAATGATTTCGGGTCAATCTGTATGCTCTTGCAATCGAATGTTTGACATTCTTTGCGAACCTGTATTTCTTCTATTGTCATCATTTCAAGTTATTTCTCTTGATGGGTTCATCCTATGGACTATAATGATTTACAGGAAAGTTTTTCCATTATCAAAATAGAGAGGATGGCTTTTGTCTGTTAGAAACTGTGTCTGCAAATCCATTAGTTCCGAGTTTGCTCCCGTTACTTCCAAGTCTTTATCATATACGACATAGAAGTCAATAGAAAGCATTTGTTCTACATCTATGGGTTGCCCCGCAATGGATTGTGTCGTACATTTTGGCTTGATAATGTCATCAAAAGTGTGCCACAATTGATCGATTGCGTCATTTGCCTTTTGGACAATAGTCTGATAGTTGGAGGACGTGACATTTGTTTTGAACTCAATCAGACACATTTCCTTTTCTGTCAGAAGCATACCATCACATATGCCTCCTGCAACAACACTTTTCCCAGTAAGGATTCGGTGATCAAGTGGTAGCAAAACAATCGTATTGTTGTTGGGATTTGTTGCAACGAAACACTTTGAAACAAACTCGGGTGCTACATCTGTCCAATCTGTATAGCCAAGTTTACTATCATCATAGATGTAAAGATACTCAGCGGAGCTTTTGTCAAAAGCATTAGCCACACCTAATGCGCCACAATATTGTAATGCGGAGCACAACCGGAGATTTGTTATGGCAACAGGCAAATTCCTATCTTGCGAGAGCCTTGGCATAGCACTGGTATAAAGAGTTAAATATTCGCATAATGTCACCTGACGCAGAATCTAATTCGTTCTTTGAAACAAGCCCCGTGTTAGGATTTATAGCAGATTGACAATAGCTTGCATCTGAAGAAGAGAGACGATATGCAGCTATATCTTCTTCATTGATCTGATACTTCACTGGCAAAATGTTCTCTATCAGCCTTCTCTGTCCCGCACTCGCATTGGCATACGCCTTGGCACCCATAATCATTGTATTGACAATTGCCAATGAATATGGACTATGAGTAGTGAACACAAGCATATTCTCATCAGAGCTTGCATTGTTGTAAACCAGAGATTTGAGCACTTCCATCTGTGAACGAGGGAAAAGGTTTAATTCTGGTTCTTCAACTATGTTTATAAGCTGATTATATCTATTGGCATATGACAATTGGCGAATCATCATATCCTTGATACTGTCAGAATATTCATCATTCTGCATGATTTCAGCTACTCTTTTTTCCAATTTGTCTTTTTCTTCTTTAGAGAGCTTGATTTCCTCTTTGTCAGAAACCTTACTACTCAGAAACTCTGATACAATACACATTGGAAGGGACGACTGAATTCCACTAGAAGCATTGGTGAGTCTCACCTTATAGTTAGCACCATGAATCCAACCTGTATCATTCAAACTGTCATATTCAAAGCGTAATCCCTCAAACGGAAGATTATAACCGCTCTGAAAGAATTTCTTTGCATTTACAAACTCGTCAGAGAAAGTCTCACTGGAGTCTGGCAGCTCTTTCAAAAGCTTTGACTTATTCTCGGCTACGCTTACAATTGAACGTTCTGCTGGAACATACATTACCTTTGAGATGCCTTTTATGTCCTGACCTTTGTCTGTTACACAGAAATTCCCGTTCTCATACAAAAAATCGTATAGTTCTCCTTCAAATTTGATATATGGGTTCCCATTAACAATGAAGGAATCTATTCTATGATATGCACACAACTTTGTCTTGAACCTGTTATATTGCTCAAAGTATGAGAGTTTGTATTTCTTTTGGCTTAACACCTTCTCTAACCATTTAAACGTGGAGAAAAGTTTTGCGACACAACTTTTGCCTGTGCCTTGGTCTCCTATGAACAAGGTAACTTTCTTAAATATAATATCAAGGTCTTTGACGGGACCAAATGATTTTACTATTAAACGTTCGTTCATATGATTTTCTTTTTTGTATTCTTGCTTATAACGCTTTTGTCGACAGACGGAATTAGTACGACCAGATTCTTGCCATTGATATTGACAAGTGCCAACTTGTTTGTTTCGGGCAACAAGGATGTTTTACCACTGCCGTTAATGCCTGCCAGGATATTCACATCGTTATTGGCAACGAAGTGAACATCATATTTGCTCCAAAGACGGACTTTGACTTCTTTTATTATGGAGTACGGCATAATGTGTAGTCCTAAATATACTTTTGTATTTACCTGTATTGCATTTAGCAACATTAATACATACGCGTACAAAATTAATTGTTTTTCCACAGAATAACGAAGGATAATCATTTTTTCTATCCAATACAGGCGTTTTTATATCGTTTTCTTCACTTTTGTTCTCCGCAACAGACATTTTAACCCAAGTTTGACCCTTTATCAAATCGTGAATTTCTTGCTGTCCAATGTCTTATCTCAAGTTTTTATCGTTATTTGCCGGCAAAGATATTGACGTGCTGACTCAATTATTAATACAGGTTAATTGTTTCTTATAAAAAACTCACAAATACAGAAGTCTTTTTCAACCTGTGATAATATTTGGCACACCTTCATAATACTTTTGCCGCAACATTAAAGATACAGTTATGAAAAAGTCTTCAAAATATGAAAGCGCTGTAAAGGATGCGAAGACATTGGAATCCGTCATTCCGAAACAGCTTGCAGAATACACGACAAGGGCATTAAGTAAACTAAACGAAGCGCTTGGGGGCGATGTCGGCGGATATGTAGCAAACAGACTGCACATGAGCCATGAGGAACTGAGGGAAGCATTGGCCGCCGAGCAAATCGATGGTGTTGCATTGGCCATTTACAATATAGAGAAACGTGGACAGTCGGTAGTCATAGGCGACCAAACGGGTATAGGCAAAGGCCGACAAGCTGCTGCCATGATACGCTATGGACTGTTGTCTGGCTATCTGCCAATATTCTTCACCGACCGATATACCCTGTTCAGCGATATGTACCGCGACTGTAAAGCGCTTGGCATTAAGGAGGCACGGCCATTGGTGGTGAATGCAGGTGTGTCGGTTGTCGACTTTGACCATGTGGTTGAGCAGAAAGCGACATGTACGTCCGACGAGATATGGTCTCCCGCAGACGAAGAAGATAACGAAAAGTATGAGGCAGAGCGCATGGCGCTCTACCAGAAACAGTATGAGGTGGTGTACAAAGCTCCCAAGAAATCTGTCCTTCAAGAAATATTCATAAAAGGTGAACTGCCACAGGATGCCTTCGACTATCTCATGATTACCTACTCTCAACTGAAAGATGCCAAACGAGACATGACACGTCTCAACTTCCTCATGGCGTTGTGCGAGCAACATCGTGTGCTGTTCATCTTCGACGAAGCCCACAAAAGCAGTGGAGTGAACGCTGGCAAAGCATCGGTTATCACGCAAGGCATCAACATGATTCTTGAAGAAACGCCACAGACGCAATGTGTATTCCTTTCTGCCACTTTTGCCAAGCGCCCGGAATGTTTGCTCACCTTCATGAGACGCACGACCCTGAGTGCCTTGGCTACAGAAAACACGCTCAAGGATGCCTTGCACTGTGGTGGTGTGCCCATGCAAGAATACGTTTCGTCTTGTTTGGCTGCCGAAGGACAAATGATCAGGCGCGAGCACTCTGGCGAGGGTTTGCCTACTCCAGTCTATACATATCTTGATGAAGACCTCGACGTACATGGTGAGCAGTTTGATAAGGTAATGTTCTTCTTCCGTGAAATAGTAAAACTCTCTGCAATGGTTCGCACAATGGTTAATCATGCCCTTATGTACAACGTGCTTCTACCCTTCAACTGCTATCCCACAAGAGCACAACTTTTCTATATCAACAAAGTGTTGTTACTTTCCTTGAAAGCGAAAAAGGTGGCGCAAGCCGCCATTGAGAATGTAAGGCAAGGAAGAAGTGTGGTGATTGGCATGAGCGACACGCTTGAGTGTATCGTACAGGACGTGGAAGTGAATGAAGACGGATCCGTTCGTGGCGACATATCTGCGTTGTTGTTGCGCTTGTTGGAAAAGACGGTTTGTGGAAGCGGCTCTACCAACAGTGCCAATCGACCTGTTTTTGAAATGGTAGAAGAATTGGAAGAAATGTCATTGAAGGCAGAAGCCAAAGAGATAAGCGACTACTACACAAGTATCAAGCAAGATATAACCGAAGAGGTGTTTCATCTCCCCGTGTCGCCTATCGACGTAATACGGCAGCTGATAACTGCCGAGAAGTTTGTTGCGCCCAATGGTGAATACCTAAACATCCGTTTTGAGGAATGTACGGGGCGGGCACACCAACTGGATTATCTCTCACCTGAGGGCGATGACGACTTCATCAACGCTGTCATCGGGTCAAGAAAGAAACGTCACTCTAACCTCATCTTCAATGATTTCCAAAACAACAAGTTAGACGTTATTCTTATCAATGCCTGTGGAGCTATAGGTGCAAGTGCGCACGCCATTTCCACCACCGAGGTGCCAGAGGACCAAGTGCGCCAACGCAAGATGCTCATCGTGCAAAACGATCTTGACGTGAATATCGACTTGCAGAAGCGTGGCCGCATCAACCGAACTGGTCAACGTGTCGACTTGCCTCCATTGTATGAGTACATCATTACGGCCATTCCTTCGGAGAAGCGTCTCAACATGATGCTCCGGGCGAAGTTGCGGTCTCTTAGTGCCAACACTGCCGCATGGCAAGACCAAGACCGTGAACAAGCCGACTTTGTGGACATTGATAACAAGTATGGCAATGAGGTGGCAAAAGAGTATTTGTCTGAACACACAGAACAAGCTGTGGTCCTCGACCTTACACGCAATGTGACAGCAAGCCGACTGCTCGCACGGAGTGCCATGCTAAGTGTGGCGGCACAACAGAGCATCGTAGACGACCTGATATCGGGTTATACGACGCTTGAGGCGGAACTTCGCCGAATAAACCAATGGGACCTGGAACGTGAATTCCGTGATTTCGAGGCCGACTTTATAAGGGAAGAACTTTTCACTACTGCCAAGACGAAGACAAGGCTTGGTGGGTGCTCATATCTTACAACCTATAAATGCAAGCAAAAGACGTTTCCGTATAGCTATGAGACAGTGACTGAACTTTGCCAGAAAGCTAAGGCGGTTTACGGAAATCCATATAAGGAGAACCCTGCCTTACAGAAACAGGTAAAAGATTATTATGCCCGCCGAGACAAAAATGCCCACCGCCGCTTCAAGGCACGCTGCAAACTGCTGCATGACGGTGCAAAACGCATATTGATAACATATTGTGGTGATGAGGAGTTGGCAGACACATGGTTGCAAAAAGCATGCACGCCTGTAGACAAATGGAGCTCGACAGAATTTGAAGATGTGAAAGAGCAGAAGCGTGCCAAGCGAATCATGCAAAAACTGATTTCGTTCTCTAATGAGTATAATCATCTGCTTGACGCAAAGAAGCAAGAGATAAAAAAATACGCAGAAGAAAGGAAAAGACTTGTCAAGGTATTGTCAAAAGCGGAAATAGGAAACGGATACGTCATCACTGAGAAAGTGGAGGGCGAGGTAATGCCACAAGATAAAATTAAAAGTGTATTGACAGACATACGATTTGGTAAAGATGAGCAATCCAGATTCCTTCCCAGTAAAGTGGAGTTTGTATTTGCATTGACAGCTGTACACACGGAAATTCGCATCAATTTGGTTCATAATAGCAGTTGGAGTAATTACGATCGTCTTTGTGATATTTTTTCTTCAAGAGCTTGGCAGCCGAGTGCAAGCGTTTGGAACAAGGACATTGCGCTCTACAACAACAAGATTGTGGAGCGCAAGATTATCACCGGCAACATTCTTGGAGCATACGTCCATCCTGCCATCGCCGAACTGAAGCCTCGCTTCATATCCTTCTCGCTGAAGAAAAAGAAAGGTGGCAAGGCTCAAACGCAGATCGGATTACTCTTGCCTATGGACGAGTCGAAGGTAAGAAAAGCGTTAGACACGGTTTCTATTCCTCTACACGAAGGTTTCAAATATGCCACCAATACCAACACAAGTTATACGATAGCTGGCTTGGGGGTGAACTTCTCGTTAATGCCTTACAATGGTCCGATGTATGTGGTAAGCGTGAACGACAAACACTCCAAGGAGTTTGAAAAGGACAAGCGTTTTGACGGCATACGTACTCTGTTCTTTGGCACTCCTATAAGTTCGATATACGACAAGGCAAAGGAAGCCCAAGAACAGCCAGGCAAGAAAAAACGCAAGACGCTTATGCACTATCAGACTGGACAGTTGCCTTTTGAGTCGGAACCATTGCAGACCATCATACAAACGCTTGCCCAGATGGATGCTGTGATTGTCGTGCCTCGCGAGCAGATAACTTACGGCGATGTGAAGGAACTCGAGTCGCGCTCCGAACGCGACGACAACGAGCCTTGGGATGTTCTTGACTGGAAAAATGCTGACGAAGTACCCATGCCTCCAATAAGGCAGAGCCTCATGTTGCGTATATCTGCCCCTGTAGCCATGGGAGAACAGAAGGGCAAACCTGTGTTCAGACATTCCGAGTGCTATTGTCTTGCGCAAGAAACAATGGCCCTCGAAGGGTTGCCCATGCCTCATATACAGCGCAGCACAATAGATGCCCTGCGACGATGCTACATGAAATGGAAAGAATACTTCCGCCTTTCTGCATCAAGGGTTAGTCAACAGCAAGAGGTGCAACCCTCGCTCGTAGAACAGCGTAAGGTGTGCCGTGATTTGCAGCGTGTGATAGGGAACAAGGCATCTTCCGTAGAACTTGCCCCAAATGTCAAGGCTCTGCTACAAGACATTCTCGACAGCGAGTATCTGGACACCAACGGACTCTATTATGCAAAGTTCGAAGACGAGATGATGTTCATGTCGCCCGAAAAGTCTGTGGCACAGGAATTTCTTGATGCCTTGCCTTGCTCGGCTACACTGGATGGCATAAGGAAATGCATAGAAGACTATCTTGAAGACAAAACCGACATTATTAATTCACCCGACAAGTGGTAATATGAGCTATATAGGTATTATAGGTGCAAAAAGACTTGACGATAGCAATGCTTCGTTAGGTCTTATCGAAGCTCAAAAGAAGGCAGTCCAACTGCTTCGCTGCAGCACGGATATGCACATGATAAAACAGCAGACGGGTTGGGAAATGGGTGTAGACGGCAAATGGCGCTATGAAGTGGCAGACCCTTTCCACAATACTGTCGAAATAGAGGACCATCTGAAACGCCATTTTGGCGAGTCCATAAACATCAGCCTATGTATGCACGACATCAGCCTGCTCATAGCATACCCAGCTTTCGAACGGCTCAGTTTATACGCCAGATACACACCGACCAACAAGTTTTCAGGGTATTTCAATCCTTTGAGCTACGGCATGATGATTTGCATGGGAACGCTAAATTCTCCGTTCCAATACCAGACCGAAGGTGTGTTGCTGCATGAGGTGCAGCATCTTATACAGGAGGAAGAGGACTTTGCCCGTGGTGGAAACCTGTCACAAGGCAGAAGATGGTATTTGAGAATGGCTGGCGAGGTGGAAGCGCGAAACGTGTGCATCAGGCACTCGATGAGTTCTGAACAACACCGCTCGTCGTTGCGGACAGACACGCAGGATGTGCCAGACGCAGAACAAATAATAAAGCTTTTATAAAATTTTCTGATCTTGGATTTTTCAGTACCTTTATAGTTGATTCAAGACTTTAAAAGTATGATGTTTTATACGGTATTGTGAGTAGTATTTCATGTCGCACTTACGAGTTTTAACACCCAAAAGTAATCATTTTGTCTGAACTGAGCAATTATTTTGCAAGTTAATTTCTTGATTATCAATAACTTGCCTTAAATTAGCAGATCCTAAGTAATTACAACAATCTATGTGAGGATGCTTTTATCATTTGAGTCAAGATGAAAACTATGAGTTCTTCGGATGGTTACAGACGCGAGAAGAAAAATCCGTCACGAAGGAGCGTTCCACTCCCTATCAACCGTTTTGGGTTAAGGAAATGGAACGCTCTTGGTCGATATAGCATGAGCTTCTGCAGAAAGCAAATCGGTGAGATGTGCTTGCCCTACTTGTATTTATAGACAGTAGTGTCTGCCAATTTCCACACATGGGTGGCATCTAATTCGTAGATGCTCTCGTTGTGTGAGGAGACGGGTAGGTATATTCCTCGCTGATATTCGTGACATTCGATGATGCTTCTTGTAGCTTTGTCTTGGAATGACATTCTATATACCTGCCAGAAGTCAGCTACGATGTGATATTCCATGTTGGGAGATTTCAGAATGTGAATGGTTTTGTCATTTTCCTTGTATGTTCCTGAATAGCTCAGGATATCCGTGGTCGTCTCATTTTTGTTCTGCTTGGCCTTTCTTTTGGCCTGATGGCGCAGCGTGTTGTAAATGAAATCGTATAGGTTTTCTTTAAACCCCCACTTTTTCTTAAGGAATGAGGTTTTTTCTTCCTCGCTGATATTGCCAGAGCATGAGACCAATTCTCCTTTCCCTATCGTATAATTGCCTTTGTTAAATCTGATGTCTTTTCTGATAGTCAGGGTCAGATCTGGATTCCGCTCCATGGACTGAAAGATTTTTTTATAGCCCGCAAGTGCCAGGAAGCTTCTTAGTAGGCTGCGGAAATCAGAAGGGAACTCTTTGAGGTTTCCTATAGAGGTGATCTGACATTCGGCCACGGCTTCAAATGCTGGTAGTTGCTCTCTGAGCATTTTGACGTTTTCCATCTTTTTTAGGATCAATGATGTGATGTCACCATACACCACGTCCACATCTGCCAGTTGGACAACTTGTTCCTTCAAGGATATTTGTAGGAAGAGGTCATCGTCTCCTTGGGGTACAATTATATGCTTTGTTTCGTACCCGATGTTTGACACTGTCAGCCGGCATTTGTCCGAAGAAACATCCTCCAAAACGAACCTTCCGTACTTGTTCGTTGTGCCTATCTTTTGAGAATGGTCCACGACAATAGTGGAGAAGGGAACAGGAAGGCCTAAGCTGTCCACCACCTCTCCCCTAATGGTTTTGCAGTACACTTGTAGTGATACGGTGAGCAAAATGAGAAGTAAATAGTATTTTTTCATTTTTATCTTTTTGTAAAAAATGTTTGATGGTTGCAAAGGTAAAAGTACCTACGGAAACTGGCAAATAATCGATGTGAGAAAAAACTCACAAAAGGATGAGTTCTTTGTTGTAAAGCATTGATAATTAGTGATTTTAAAGAATATAATCAGATTCTTGTGAGTTGTTCTTTTAGATGTGAATATGCGTTCTTTCAAACAAAATGTATTACCTTTGCAGCAGCTAATTGGTGTATGGCCTGCTTAGTTTTTACTAGAGGAATTTGTACACACTATCCTTTCTAAAAGAGAAGTTATGTATAAGATATTAATAATTACTATTACCATGGTTGCTTTGGCGGTGAGTTGCCAACACAGCCAGAGCCATCGTCTTGGAGAATTAGAGCTAGCCGTGGAAACAAATCCAGACTCTGTCTATGGCATTCTACAGAAGTGCCGGAAGGAGTCGATGGATTTTAATATGGAAGACAGGATGCGGTATGGTTTACTTCGACTTAAATGTCAAAATATTCTTGATCTTTCGTTTGATGCGGAAGATACCGTTAAGGCTATAGCTGACTATTATCAACGTCGTGGTTCGTACAATGAGGCTTTGCTTGCTACTTATTTGTTGGGACGTTCATACATTGTTTCAGAATTTGAAACAATGGCTATAGAGTGTTTTAACAACTGTCTTGACCTTAAACCATCTTCTAGAACGGATGTTGACTATGTGCAATTAAGCAAAGTGCATTCACAGTTAGATAATATTTATCGTAACCAAAATCTGGTCCAGTTTGAGTTGCAAGAGTTGAAGGCTGCTGAGAATTGTGCAAAAATGGGTGGCGACTCTTTGCTAGCCCTTACTTATAATTACTTAAGGGTTAATCCTTATTTTAAGTTGGGTGATATGGACAGTGTGATACAAATCACGGAAGAAGTTCGCAAGCAGTATTTGTCCTTAGGTATGCAAGAGCGCGCCGCAGAAGTGCTTTATATGTCTATTGATGCTTATCTTTTGCAAAAGAAATATGATAAGGCAAGATCCAACATGGCTGTTTTTGAAAGAGAGTCTGGAGTGTTTGATTCTTTGGGAAATATAGAGTCTGGTAGAGAAATCTATTATTTTGTAAAAGGACGTCTATTTGAGGCAGTTGGACAGGTGGATTCTGCCCAGTATCAATACCGACGCCTTTTACGATTCAAGCATGATATCAACAATCTTGAGGCAGGCTATAAAGGATTGTTGTCCTTGTATCGCACTATTGGAAATCGTGACTCTATAGGCAAATACGCAGATTTATATTGCGAAGCTAATGACTCTGCTCACGCTAAGTCTCGTGCTGCAGAGATAGCAAGGCTCAAGGCTATGTATGATTACTCAAGTTATAAGCAAAAGGCAGAAGAGCTTCGATTGCAGTCAGAGATAGCTGAGAAAAAGTATATGTTGTTTGCCGTTATCCTATTTTTTATAATTATAGGCGTGTTTTACAAAATAAATCTGTATCGAAAAAAGAAACAATTGGAGCTCTGTTGTTTGATGGAGGATTATGACAGAACTCTACAGATAATAGAAGGATTGAAAGAAGATAAAGAAGAAATGCTCCGTAAACATCAGGCTGAATTAGAGTCGATTACAGTACAATTGAAAGATAAAGGACTACGTCTGTCGGAGGAAAATCCTATAACAACTATATCTGAAGAATTATTGACGAAATTTCAAGAATGTGCAGATCAAGTGATAGGTGGAACTTGTTCTGTCACAGCAGAAGATTGGCATCGTCTGTTATTGGAAATGGCAAAAATTGACTCTAAGTTTATGTTGCTATTGAGTGCGTCTGGTTTGACAGATAAAGAAAAAAGAATTGCCGTATTGATAAGAATGCGTTTCTCTGATTACCAGATAAAACGAATATTTGATTCCTATGGAACAGATTTGTCCAATTATAAGGCAAGGATAAACAAGAAGTTGTTTTCTCAGAAGGGAGCAAGAACCTTGCGCAGTCTATTGTATGCGTGGAAAGGATGAGTAATTGATTCTCTGGTTGGAGTTTATTGTAAGATTTTGCAAGCTATCCTCATTCAATCAGAAGGTTACATAGTGACGCAACCGATCGATGGCCTCTGGCGGAAAGTCCTTTTGTAGGAGGCGAAGTTGGTCAAGGCTATGCAATGGACCTTTGAGCCTCCGATAGTCGCAGATAGCTTTGGCTTGGAAGTAGTTGATGTACGGGTGCTTGCGGAGTTGGCTCAGCGAGAGCTGGTTGATGTTGAGTTTTGTGATTTTCTCGCCCCGGAGGGTGAGGAAGGGGAGCGCTTCGGCGGGAAAGCCGTCAAGGTCTCGTAGCTGGCTGACGTTGTAGAAGCCACCCAGGCGGTTGCGGTAGTTGACGATGCGTCGTGCCCAGCCCGCCCCGATGCCTGGAATCTTCTTTAGGAGCGAGGTGTCGGCGAGGGCCAAATCGACCTGCTCGCCAGGTCGCAGCTTCACAGGATAACGCACCGTGTCGCGGTCATACTTTTGGTAGGGCACATATTGGTCGGAGGCTTTGTACGCCTCGTAGCGTTCGCGCGCTTCCTCCTCCCGCGATGCAAACTGTGTGTAGGCTGGCTGGTAGTCGTCGCCGATGCAGATGTAGGGCTCCAGTTCCTCATATTGCTTACGCGTCATGCCATAGAGACGTCCGAAGTCGTGAGGGGTACGGAAGACGCCGCCTTTTGCACGATACTTATAGACGGCACGGACCTGCCACGGCTGGAGACCGATGCGCAGTAGTTGAGTGCTGTCTGCCGTGTTGGGATCAAACGGCGACAGTTCTATCTGCCGTCCATCCTGCGTCTGATAGGTACGATAGGGAGGAGCCTGCCGTCCCTTTCCATATCCAGGTTGCTCTTCGGCAGCCAGACTGTCGGCTGCGGTGAGCACGGTCTCCCCGCCATCGTTGCCCGTCAGATAGATCAGGACGACAAGGATGGTAGCCAGCGCAAGGAGAAAAGTCAGCACCTTGCGGTCGGAATGATGGATGACGAAAAACTCAGAAAAGCGCATGGATGTGGTTGGTGTAGTCTATGAAAAATCCCATTCCCAGCCCCCGCACGAGTGGGGTAGGGAATGGGAAAGCAGGTCTTATCCTCTGGCTGCCTCGATGTAGTTGCGTGCCGGGTTGGCATACATGGTGAGCAGTCGCTCGCGCAAGAACTCCTCGTCTTTGTTGGGAATCTTGATCTTGGCCAATTGGCTTTGGATATAGAGTTTGAACTTCCGCACATCGTCCTCCGTGTAGTGGTCGGTATGGTCTGTGCCGTCCAGCTCGTCCATAGCGATGTAGTTGTTGGGATAGAGGCGGTAGTTGCGGTGGATCTCGTGGTCGATGTGGGTGCAGATGGTGTCCAGCAAGTCCGACTTGCTGAGTTTCTGCTCACGGAGACCATTGAGGTAGTCGTCGATGCAGGCTGCCACATGATAGTGGATTTTCCCCTTCAGTCCGAGGATGCCCGTCCGCATGCTGATGATGTCGTCGTACGGCCCTTTCTTCCAGTTGGGATCGTCGCGCTTCAGTTGATACTCCTGTGCCTTGAGGAAGTCGCAGGGGTCGTACTCATAGCTGATGGCGAGTGGCACGATGTGGAGATTGACGAGGCGGTCGAGCACGTCGCCCTCCCCGCCGAGGACCAGCATCTTCAGGATGCCCTTCTGCGTGCGATCGTCGGAGTCCTTGGCGCGTCCCTCCCTCTGTGCGATCCAGAGGTTCTGATGCTTTTCGGAGATGGCGAAGTGCATGTAGCGGGCGAGTTTCTGACTTGCCTGGAGGCGCTCGCGGGCCATCAGGCCGCGCTTGACGATGAACGACTTGTTGAGGCGCACCACGTCGAGCACCCAGGGGATGGACAGCAGGTTGTCGCCGATGGCGATCTCGCAGGTGGTCTCGAAGCCGTGGTCGATGAGCAGCACGTCGAGCAAGGCCGAGTCGAGCACGATGTCTCGGTGGTTGCTCATGAACGTATAGTTGTGCTTGTTGTCTATCGCCGTCACGTCCATGTCAAGACCTGTGCTTGCCTTGGAGATGAGCTTCTTCAGAAAGCGGTAGGCGAAGACGAGCTGGAAGTCCATGTTCGTCTTGCACTCGTGCATCTTCTGTGAGATGATCTCGGGCGTAGCCTCTGGGAAGAGGAATGATACCATCTGCAGAAACTGCGGGTTCTGCACCAGACGGTCGTACACTGCGGGCAGCTCTTCCGGCTCGTATGGGCGGATGTCGTTGAATTCTTCTGGGATAATCATAATCGAGATGTAGTTGAAAGGTTTTTGAATAGATGATATGGCTTGTGCCGCCTTCTCCCCGTCCGCTTTGAAGCAGGCGGGGAGCGGAATGGTTTTTAGCCTGGACTGTTCATGAAAACTCCGTTGCGGGAGCAGTCGGAAGATTCATGAGCATGCAGTTCAGAACTGATTCTCTATGATTTCAGTCAGCACATCCTTGATGTCGAGTCCTGCCGCACGCACTTGCTGCGGTATGAAGCTCGTCGTCGTCATGCCCGGGGTGGTGTTCACCTCCAGCATGTTGATGACCTCGTTGCCCTCCGCGTCGTGGGTGATAATGTAGTCGATGCGGATGATGCCGTTGGCATGGAGGATATCATAAATGCGACTGGTGATTTCCGTGACGCGCTCTGCCGTCTCGGGACTGATTCTCGCTGGCGTGATCTCGTCCACCTGTCCGTTGTACTTGGCGTCATAGTCGAAGAACTCGTTGGTGGTGACGACCTCGGTGATGGGGAAGGGGACACTGCGCTCGCGCGTCTTGTAGATGCCCTGTGTGATCTCTGTGCCATCGAGGTAAGCTTCTACCATCACGTCGCTACTCTCCATGAAGGCTATGCGCAAGGCAGGTTCCAGCTGGTCGGCGTTTTTCACCTTGGACACGCCGAAGCTGCTGCCGTCGTTGGCTGGCTTCACGAAGCAAGGCATGCCGATGCGCTTGGCGATCTCCTCCTCGTTGTATGTCTCGCCGCGGCGGAGCAGCACACTATCAGCCACATGGATACCGAAGCTGCCCAAGTAGCGGTTGAGCACAAACTTGTCAAAGGTCATGGCCTCGACCAGCACGCCGCTCGTGGAGTAGGGGACGTGTATCAAGTCGAAGTAGCCCTGCATGGGGCCGTTCTCGCCAGGTTGTCCGTGGATGGTGATATAGGCATAGTCGAAGACGACGGCGGTACCGTCAGTCTTGACGAATGAAAAGTCGTTACGGTCGATTTTTGCCTCCTCGCCGCCAGGAAGCTGTACGCGCCAATCGGTGCCGCGCACATCTACGATATAGACATCATAGCGCTCCTTGTCGAAAAAGGAATAGAGTCCCTGCGCAGAGCGGAGGGAAACGTCGTGTTCGGAGGAGTCTCCGCCGCACACAATCGCGATAGTTCTCTTTAAATTCTTCATCTATCTATACTTTGTCTTGAAGTTCATATTTATTGCTCGACGAAGGTGTCCTGCGTCGTGCCATTGATGTAGCCCCGCCATTTTGCGAGCAGTTGCTCCAAGTCGGCTGGCAAGGGCGACGTGAAATCCATCTGCTGTCCCGTCGTGGGGTGGACGAAGCCCAGTGTGCGTGCGTGGAGGGCTTGTCTCGGGCAGATGCGAAGGCAGTTCTGTATGAACGCCTTGTAGGTGCTGCTACGCTGTCCGCGCAGGATCTCCGTGCCGCCATAGCGTGCGTCGCCGAAGAGCGGATGGCCGATATGGCGCATGTGTGCGCGGATCTGGTGTGTGCGTCCTGTCTCGAGGATACACTCCACGAGCGTCGTGTAGCCGAAGCGTTCGAGTACGCGCCAATGGGTCACGGCTGGCTTGCCCGTCTCCGAGTCGGGAGGGAAGACGGCCATGCGCAGACGGTCGCGCACGTCGCGGGCGATATTTCCCTCTATGCGCCCTTCTTCCTCCACAAAGTTGGCCCAGACGAGCGCGATGTAGCTACGGTGGGTTGTCTTGTGGAAGAACTGCTTGCCGAGCAGTGTCTTGGCTTCAGGCGTCTTGGCCACCACCAGCAGACCGCTGGTGTCCTTGTCGATACGATGAACCAGTCCCACCTCGGGGTTGTTCGCGTCAAAGGACGGCACGTTGCGCATGTGCCATGCCACGGCATTGATGAGCGTGCCGTGGAAGTTGCCAGCTCCAGGATGCACCACCATGCCCGCAGGCTTGTTGATGACCATCAGCTGGTCGTCCTCATACACGATGTCAAGCGGAATGTCCTCCGCCACGATGCTCGTGTCGTGCTTCGGTTGGTGGAGCATCAAGGTAATCACGTCCTCTGGGCGTACCTTGTAGTTGCTCTTTACCGGCGTGCCATTGACGTGGATGGATCCAGCGTCGGCGGCCTTCTGTATGCGGTTGCGGCTTGAGTGCTGCATCCTCACGGAGAGATACTTGTCGATGCGCTCCGGCTCCTGCCCTTTATCGACCTCCACGCGGAAGTGCTCGTAGAGCTGTCCGGTATCGCTGGAGGCCTCCTCTGGCGCCAGTACGTCGTCAAGGTCCAGCAGTTCGTCGTCGATTCGTTCTTCTTCCATTTCCTTTATACCTTATTATATATACTGTAGGGAAAACTACTCCCTGAGGTCATTTTCCGTGGCTACTCCCCCGAATGTTGTGAGGGGCGTGACGGTGCCACGTCGCCTGAGAGGATTTCGTCCTCAGGCTGCACCTCGTCGATGGGCACTTCTATGATCTCGTAGTCCTCCTCGTAGGTAGGCACTTCTTCTTCCACCTCCTCATACTCGTTCTCCGCGGACGCATTGTTGAGCGTGTCGGAGGGTAGTCGGGTGCCGTCGCCTACCTGTATGACAATTGTAGCGTCGGCAGGGATTCGTTCTCCCACCTCCACGCGTCTGCCATTGACGAGGATGGCATAGACCCAGTCCTTCTCTCCCGGTGTGTATTTGGGCTCGACGGTCTTGAATCCCATGGCGAGCAGCGTGGCGCGTGCCTCACGGTAGGAACTGTTGTCGGCCAGGTCGGGCATGACGAGTGCGGGAGGATTGGCCGCATTGATGGTCACATAGACGATATGAGTCGATTTGATGCGCTTGCCCTGTCCCGGACTCTGCTCCAGTACGCAGTCGGGAGGCATTGTCCTGACATAGTTGGTGTCCTGCACGACGAGCTGGAGCCCGGCTTCCGACATCTTTTTCTCCGCCTCTTCGAGCTGCATGCCCACGACGTTGGGCACGACGAACGATTCGCCGTGGTGGGTATAGTAGGCCACGCCGTACTTCACGCCGATGCAAAGCAAGGCAACGACGATGGCGATGGCGGTGACATGGCCTGCGACATAGGTGCTGAAAAGCTTTTCAAAAAAGTTCTTACCCGTCATTCTTGTCCTCTGTATAAAATGCGCTACAAAGTTAGCAATAAGTTTAGAAACCGAAAAACAAAATGCTTTAAAAATCCTTTACTATTATGGAATGAAACCTTTCTTTCTGCTTTGTAAAGATGTTGCGGGGCCTTCCCGGCTTCTCGCGGGTCTTCAGTGGCGGCTGGTGGAATACTTTATAGATGTTGATTTAGGTCAAAATTTGAGCGAATCATGCACTTTTTATGAGGAAATAGTCTCTTGCCAACGGAATAATGCCTACCTTTGCACCGTCAATAAAGCATAGAGTTTAGTTTAATAGTAACTGATTTTTATAGGTTTTTAGTTGTTAATCATTTAAGGTAAGATAGACGGCAAGCGTGCCCGTTTTCGCTTATAATAGGTGAAATTAGTTTGAGAGGTGAATTTGATTGTTTGAAAACTGGATAACACCGCCGCTTGTATGTGGGAACACCGTCGCGAGACGCATCCCTCCAAGCAGTGGCGGAGTCGAAAGACCGGATTCTCGAAATCCGAAACGGGCAGTGCGCAATAGCGTTCTGCCCGTTTTCGATATGAATATTTGGCAGGCCAAACTGTCTGCTTTGTCGTTTTAGAAGATGGTCTGTGACGCTGTGGCACGTTTTTTGTATTTTTCATTCTGTCAATAACCAAATTAAATGAGCTTATGGTCACAGTAAAGAATGCGGGCCAGTTCCGCATGGAGATTCAGAACGAGAGAGAATTGACCCACACCGACGTCCCTGCAGAGCAGGGAGGTGTAGGCGAGTATCCCACCCCCGTAGTGCTGTTTGCCCAGTCGCTGATGGCATGTGCGTTGACCACGGCTTCGATGGGAGCTGCCAAGGAAGATGTGGACACCACGGGATGGCATGCCGAACTGAAGGAGATCGGCTTCGACGCTGCCCATAGTGTGGTAGAGCGCATTGCCATCCACTTCCATTTTGGCCAGGACGTGCCCGAGAAGAAGCGCAAACGCCTTGAGGCTTTCACCCATCGCGGTTGTACGGTGGGCAACTCGAGCAACACGGAGAAGATTTTCACCTTCGAATACGACGTGTAGTCTGTAGGGACTTTCCATGATTGCGACCGCCCCGCTCCAAGCCATCAGGCTCGGGGCGGGGCGGTCTGCGTGTTGTGAGAGGTAGGAAACCCCTTTGCTTTCTGGCTTTATTTTCTGTCTCCCACCTGCATCGTCAGATGGCGCCCTCCGATGAGTTGTGCATGGGAAATGCGGTAGCTATGAAGCGGTTTTCCACCCAGCGACATAGACTGGATGTATCGGCCCGTTCCCTTGCCGTGTGTGGTCGTGATGGTGATGTCGCCCTGCGGGTAATACTTCGGGTCGAGGTGGATCGTCACTTCATCGAAGACAGGCGTGGTGATCGTGTAGTAGGGTGATCCTGGGCAATCAGGGTAGAAGCCCATCATCGAGAAGATCGCCCATGCCGACATCGTTCCCGTGTCGTCATTGCCCGGGATGCCATCGGGTTGGTCCTTGTAATAGCGTTCCAACAGGCGCAAGACCTCTCGCTGTGTGCGCCACGCCTCACCCTTGAAGTAGGAGAAGAGGTACGGATAGGCGATGTCTGGTTCGTTGGCTGGATCGTAGAGATCGTTGTCGAAGACCGACTGGAGCTTGTCGATAAACTTCCGTTGTCCGCCCATCAGTTTGGCCAGTCCGCCAACGTCGTGGGGTATGTAGAAAGTGTAGTTCCACGACGATCCCTCATGGAAGCCTGGTGCGTTGGAGAAGTTGGCACCATCCTTGGGGTCGAAGGGCGTGAGGAAGGATCCGTCGCCATTGATGGGGCGCAAGACACCCGTTGCCGGGTCGTAGTAGTGCTTGTAGCCGAGGCTTCGCTGGCGGAAGATCTGTGCGTCCTGCTTGTGTCCGAGGTCTGCGGCCAGAAGCGAGAGGGCATTGTCGGCAACATAATATTCCAATGCGTGCGATACCGAGTTGTCTCCCGAGTTGTCCTGGGCGAACACACCGAGCGGGATGTAGCCTTTGCTGATGTATGGATCGATGTCGCGTCTCATCTTGTTTTCAGCCCCAGGGAGTGTCGCACTCTTGCGGAAAGCCTCATACGCCTTGTCGATATCGAAGTCGCGTAGTCCCTTCAGCCAGGTATCTGTGATGACAGGGATGGCGGGGTCGCCCTCCATGGTCCAGGTCTCGCGTCCGAACAGTTCCCAGCGCGGCATCCATCCCCATTCGTCATACATGGCGATCATTGACCGTACCATGTCCGTCTGCTTGTCGGGGAAGAGCAAGGTCTGGAGCTGATGCACGTTGCGGTAGGTGTCCCAGAGTGAGAACACCGTGTAGCGGTTGTCCTTGGTGTTGCGCGTCTCGCCTTGCTCCATGGCAGGGTAGTCGCCGTTGCAGTCCTGCAGGATATTCGGGTGGAGCTGTGTATGGTAGAGAGCCGTGTAGAATATGCGGCGTTGTGCATCCGTGCCGCCCTTGACGGAGATGCGCCCAAGCGTCTGCTCCCATTCCTTGTCGGCTTGCTGAGCGATGCGCTCGAAAGTCGTGCCCTGCGGTTGCTCCCGGTCGAGGTTCTCGCGGGCGTTTTCTATGCTGACGAAGGATACGCCCATGCTGACCTCCACCTGCTCCCCCTCCTCGCAGTCGAAGGAGTAGTAGTAGCCGATACCGTCTCCAGCCAGTTCGCGGGTGTAGTTCTTGTATAGCTTCAGTCGTCCGTTGTCAGGATCCCATTCACCTTTTACGCCCTGGCGCGTGGGTTGCTGTTTCCATGCTCCCTGCTCCTTGGGCAGTTTGTTGACGCGCATGACGAAGTAGATGGGGAAGACAGCCTGCGGATTGTAGCAAAAAGTGCCGAGCAGACGCATGCCCTCTATCTCCTGGTTGTTGACGCGCCGCACCATGCCACCCGTTTCGTTGGTCAGTCCGTCTCCGATGTTGAGCAGCAGGTGTCCTTCGCCCTTCGGCATGGTGAAGCGTTCGCGTGAGGAACGGAGTGTGGAGGTGACTTCGGCACGGATGCCATACTTCTTCAGATTGACACCGTAGTAGCCCGGCCTTGCTTGTTCGCCGTCGTATTCGGATCCGTAGTCGTGATAATCGACAGAGAGCTTTCCGCTCGTCGGCATTGTCAATAGTGTGCCCAGTTCGGGACATCCCACACCGCTGAGGGTGACATGGGCGAAGCCCGTCAAGTACTTGTTGTGGTACTCATAGGGCGCGGACCACCACCTTGCGTCCTTGTCATACGTGTTGAGGTCGCTTCCCATCACGTTGAAGGGAACGACCGACATCAGGCCGTGGGGCAGTACTGCCCCGGGGTTGCATACCGAGAAATTGGTCGTGCCGATGAACGGATCGACATATTCCGTCAGCTTTTGCGCCATCGCGTTGAGGCTCAGCAGGCCCATGGCGACTGCTGCCATCCATTTTCTTCCGTATCTCATTCGTTTGTTCTTTTTCTTTTCGAGGCTAAAGGTACATGTTTTTCATGAGACCCGCAAACCTTCGCCCTTCTTTTTGGTGTTTTCCTTGTCATTCTGGTAATCACAGGAGGGTCTTGCCATAAAAAGTCCATTCGCCCAAATCACCATTTTTGGGTATTGTATCGAATGTCCAAAAGCAGTAATTTTGCACCCGCTTTCGAGGAAGAACCATACAAGGGGGAGTGACTGTCTGTCCTTGATATCGCTCGGGAGCTAACAGGATGTATACATTTTAATCAACTTAACCGACAAAGAATGAAAGAGAAAAAATACTCAGGCAAGGCACTGGGTGCTATCCTTATCGTCCTGCTACTCATGCCGCTTGGCCATGCGCTGATGATTCTGATGGAGCATTTCCTCACTCCTACTGCGCTCCATTATTCGGCTTTTGCCATGGGATTTATGGGACTTGTCATAACGATTTGGGGTGTTTTCGTCAAGGGCGACACCCGGCAGACCTGCTTCGGACTTGCGGGGGCATTGCTCTTCTGGACAGGCTGGGTGGAGTTTCTCCTTGCCTATTACGCTCAGCGCTATGGTGTCCACTGCGACTTGGTGGGCAATGGTGTCGTGGAGACGATCAGCCAGTATGTCGATGGTGTGGCGGTCCATCACACCTTCACCATCAACGGCACTCCCCTTGAAGACTTCTCCCGTGCCGAACTGAAGGAGATCCGTGGCTCGCGCCCCGAATACCTCATCATGCCTGCGACGTTTGGCATGTGGATGATGATCGTCCTCCTCTATGTCTTCTGCACCCGTAGCGGCTGCCTCTTTATCCAATGGGTGCAAAACCATTGCGGCCTGAAGAACCGTGTGGAACTGAGGCCGATGGCCCACCATGCGAGTATCGTCATGTTTATGGAGTGGAACGTCATGATGTGGGGCCTCTATCTACTGCTGATGTTCTGCTACGACCCCGTGTTTCTGGGCGATCATCACCCTGTGACCTACATCATCGCCGTGGTCTGCCTGATAGGATCGGCACTGATGTTCAAACGCCAACTGCGCATCGGCAGTTGGGGCCGAAGCCTGCGCATGGCTTATGCCATCGTCATTGTCTTCTGGTCTTTTGTGGAAATAGCCGGGCGCAATGGATTTTTCAAGGAGATATGGGTCGATCCGCTCCATCATGTCGTGGAGATGATTGCTATCCTCGTGGTCTTCATCCTGCTGGTAGTGGGCTATTGGCTCTATAATGCAAGGGAAAGTCAACAGTAATAAAATGAAAAAGTAGATTAGTAGAATAGAATAAAATAAAAATCAACGTAAGACAATGAAAAAGTTTTTTACCCTTCTCGCTGCCCTCTTTGTGGCAACGACGATGATGGGACAGATGCACGGTCCCATGAAGTTTGTGGGCGCATCCAATATGTCTGTCTCATCGACCAGCAATGACAATCCGAGCGACACCATACTCTTTGAGATGGCGGATATGGAGACGGGGCACATCACTCTGCCCGCCATGAAAGGAATGCAGACCATACCCTCGTTTACCATCCGCGATCTCAAATTCTCGATGGGAGCCGACCACGTCATCACCTTTGCGCAGCAGCCGTTCTCCTCTTCCGTGACAGTTGGAGGAGAGGAGAAGACCATCACGGGCACATCTTTCTCGGGCACTTATAATATGGCCGATCATGCGCTCTCGCTGACTGCTGTCTTCAAGTATGGCAAAATGCCCCTCGAAATGACCTACACCATCAAGTCGTACTATGTCAAGGCGGTGTCGGGTGGCATCAGCGTCTCGGTCGGCGGGGCTTATACCTATGATAATAAGAGCGTCACCTACCAGGTGCGCAAATATATGGATGGGAATGTGGAGAAAGTGGATGTGGAAGTTCCCACCTACGCCCTCGAAGGAACCATCATGGGCGACCTCACCCTCGGCTCATACGTCGTGAAGGGACTGACCTACGACGCGACCCGAGGCGGCTTCTATCGCGACTACAAGGGCGACGGTCTGAGTTTCCATTTCACCGCCATGCAGGGTGGAACGAAGACCATGGACGGCGACTATGCCTTCAATAGTGAGCGCGACAACCATATCCTCGTGAAGTACAATGGCTCCAATGTGGAGTCGATCGTCAATACTTTCCAGATGGGTGCCATGCCTTTCGGTATCGTTTCCACATTCCAGGTCGATGCCACTGCCATCGATGGCGTGACCGCCGACGACTCGTTCCGTACGACGCGTGCCTATGAGGGCAAAGCTTACAATCTCGCAGGACAGCGCGTCAGTGATCACACCAAGGGTGTCGTCATCGTCAACGGGAAGAAGTATCTCAGAAGATGATGGCCTTCAGCTTTCTGAAGAAAACAATTTCCATCGCCGCCTCCGGCCTGGTCGTTTTGTCGCTTGCTGCCTGCCATGGCATCCTCGACGATCTTTACGACCAGCCCGAGGCGGAGGTGGTTCCCGCCAAGGGTCAGTTGCTTATCGACGCGACGAGTTGGACGGACTGGTATTATGTCGATCTCAAGCAGTTGCAGCAGTTGAGCGCGGAGGGGAAGGAGGACGATCTGCGAAAGGCCCAAACCGAATGGACGCCTTACCCTATTCCTATGTCGCTCACAGGTGATGCTGATGGGCGCTCGGGCCAGTACCTCTATTGGTTTGATGTCTTTGGTGCCGGTCTCTCCCGCAATGAGTTTCGCTCGTTTGTGCCCTGCGACCCACAGCCAGAGCCTGACGCATGGTCCTTTGCCGTCCACCGCAACAACGTGCGCACCCATGGTGGAGCGGCCTTGCGGACGACCTACACCTCCATGGATCAGTTGCCGGAGACCAGCGAGCCGTTTCACGATATGGAGTTCACTCCTGACGAATGGACACAAAACGAGGTGTGGGACAGCCAGGAGCAGATGCTTTTGGGATTGGTCCCGTCGCAGGGAATCAGCATCAACCGCACGCTCTCCTCGTGGTTGTCGATACAGGTTCCTCCTATGCCGCCGTCGTTTGTTCACGACAGCCACGTCTTTATCCTGCGTCTTGCCGATGGCACCTATGCGGCCTTGCAACTCGAAAACTACCTATCGGCTACGGGCACGAAGTGCTGGCTGACCATCAATTATAAATATCCATATTAAGAAAATGGCAAAAAGAAACGTATTGCTTCTGTTACTCTGCTCCGCTCCGTTGTTGGCCTCGGCACAGAAGGTGCAAGAGGATGTTGTCGATGAGGCTTTTCTCGACACCATCTTCGCCGAGGACAGTCTCGCCGAGGTGGTTGTAACAGGTACGCGCACACCTAAGTTTCTGAAGGAGACTCCCATCCAGACCCGCGTCATCTCGGCCCGAGACATCGCTCGCCAGGATGCCACCAATGTGCAGGATCTCCTGCAGCAGGAGTTGCCAGGGGTGGAGTTCTCCTACGCCATGAACCAGCAGACGCACCTCAACTTCTCTGGGTTTGGTGGACAGGGGGTGTTGATCTTGATTGATGGTGAGCGGTTGGCAGGCGAGACAATGGACGATGTCGATTTCTCGCGACTGACTATGGACAACGTGGAGCGGATAGAGATCGTGAAAGGAGCGGCCTCGGCACTCTATGGCAGCAATGCCGTAGGAGGTGTGGTCAATATCATTACGAAAAAGACGGACCAGCCTTGGGCTCTGAATTTGAATGGACGACTCTCGAAACATGGTGGACGGCGCTATGGGGGCACTTTCGGACTAAGGGGAAAGCACTGGAGTAATACGCTGACGGCCCAGTACAATGCTACGGATGATTTTGACGTTCACAGCGCGGACCATCCCGTGACGCGTGTTGTCACCACCATCTATGGCGACAAAAGTGTCAATCTGAGGGAACAGGTCTCTTGGTCGCCTTCGTCGGCATTGAGCCTCACGGGCAGGGCTGGCTATTTCTTTCGTGAGACTTCGCGCACGGCAGGACTCGCGGAGCGCTATCGTGATTTCTCTGGCGGACTGCGTTGTGACTGGCGACTTTCTGACGACGACGTGCTGCAGGTGCATTATGCCTTCGACCAGTATGACAAGTCGGACTATCAGATGCTTCGCCGCCTGGATGTCCGCGACTACAGCAATGTGCAGAATACGTTTCGGGGACTATACAGCCATACGTTCTCAGGGGGTGATGTCTTGACGATGGGTGCGGACTTCATGCACGACTATCTCTTCAACACTTACCTTGTAGGAGACACGCGCCAGCAAGATTGCTTCGATGTCTTTGCCCAATACGACTGGATGGCTACCCGCGAACTGGAGGTGGTTGCTGCCGTGCGCTATGACTATTTTTCTGATGGGGGAAGCTCCCGCCTTACTCCCAAACTCAACTTGCGCTATCGTCTTCTGCCCAATCTCTCGCTGCGTGCGGGATACGGTATGGGCTTTCGGGCACCGACGTTGAAGGAGAAGTACTACAACTTCGACATGTCGGGGATATGGATCGTTGAGGGCAATGACAAGTTGAACCCCGAGGTGAGCCATAACTTCAATCTGTCGGCAGACTATAGCAAGGGACACTACAACCTCACGGCCTCTGCTTACTATAATATCGTCGTCAACAAACTCGCTACGGCAGCCCCTTATTTCAAGTCGGCTACCGACCGCCTGCCTTATCTTCCCTATGCCAACTTGGACAACTATCGCGTTTGGGGTGGCGAAGTAGGGGCCCAGGCTCGTTGGAGCAATGGTGTGTCGGTGCGATTGACTTATGCTTATACTAAAGAGCAGCTTCCCACAGACAAGGAGGGCCACTCCATCAACAACCAGTATATCCCCGCACGTGCTCACGCGGTGAATGTGCGCATCGACTACGACCACGATTTCTCCAAATCGTATGGCCTGAATATCGGGCTCAATGGCCGCATCCTCTCAGGTACGGACAACGTGGAGTATAAGAACTATTATGACGTGAGCGCGGGAATGGTGAATGTCTCATACCCAGCCTACACGATATGGAAGCTATCGCTGGTGCAGCGTTTTGGACCTGCGGTCAAGGTGACGGCGGCTCTCGACAATCTTTTCAATTATCGCCCCCAGTATTACTACCTCAATTGTCCGCTTACTGATGGCATTGCCCTACAGGTGGGGTTGTCGGTGGATGTGGACAAACTGTTTTAGCCTGGTTTGGGTATAAAATAATATCGAAGGATATGAGATGAGGCTGGTCGGTAACTATTGACGCTTGGTGTTGTAAAAGCAAAAAAAATCGGTAGGAGGTCGAATGAAATCCGTTTGCTTCCTACCGATAATTGAAAATCCTCACCTTTCCACGATCTGTCTTGGGCGACTCCTCGTCATTTCATTTTTTCAATCGTTTCGATGTCCAATCCTGTGACCTTGGCAACCTCGTCCAAGGCCATTCCAAGGTTCAATAAGTTTTTGGCCACTTTGGCGCAGCCTTCTATAATTCCCTCGGCCCGTCCTTCTGCCCGTCCTTCTGCTCTTCCTTCTGCTCTTCCTTCCTCCCTGTTGATTCTGTTGGAGTCCACAAATAGCAGGCGTTCTGCTCCGAGTTTGTCCCAGAAGTCCTCATAGGCGAGCAGCTCGTTTTTGGTCATTGCCGATTCCTCCACGGCCTTTAGCGCCTTGCGGGTCTCGGGATTGTCCAGAAGCTCCTGTGGCGCTTGCTTTGTCTGCTCGTCGATCTCCGTAAGGAACCTCAGCCACAGTACGGCCATTTTCTTCTCCTTGAGGGAGTGTGCCTGAAACTTGGGCAGTTCTACGAAGGTGAAGTGGAGACCTTCTATGATCTCGTCGCTATGGAGCTCATGCACCACGCTATAGTTGTGTATGAACTCATCGGGATAGTCCTTCATAAACGTCTCGTTGACGAGGTTGAGGGAATAGACCGGCTGCAGCAGCTCGTATTTGCGCTTCTTGTCAAGTTGTCGGACGAAGGCTTTGGAGGCATTGAAGAGGACGCGCTGCTTGAACGCCTCCGTCCATAGCATCTGCATCTCGACGATAAACTGTCTGCCCTTGACGTCGCGACACCTCACGTCCACAATACTGTTTTTTCCGACGTAGGTTTCGGGCACGAGTTCTGGCGACAGATACTCCACACTCTCTATCTGCTCATCGTCTGCCAGGGGCAACAGGGCATTGAGCAGACTGATGAGCAGGTCCTTGTGCTCACCGAATATCTTCTTGAATGTGAGGTCGGCTTTTGGATCAAGGTATCTCATGAGCGGAAACGTATTGATGGGTTGGCAACAGTATAATGCTTATATGTGGCAAATTTACAAATAATAATCGAGGAAAGCACGCCTGTCAAGTTAATCATTGTTAAGCACCTTTGCTGTTCAGCTCAGGGCCAAACTCTTTTGCCTCCTCTAGCTCGATTATCCTTGGGCAAGAACGGTTGCTCGCGTGCTCAGCACGGTAGGTTCCTCCTCGTGATGCGTAAAACGCAACTCATGCGAATTGAGTATGCGTGTAGCGAGTTGGTGTGTCAAGATCACCATTTTTGAGTATTGTGCTCCCGTCAACTAACCCATACCTTTGCACCCAAAAAAGAATAAACCACAAATTATGTTTAGAAAAGTAATGTCCATCGTGGTGTGTGCAGCCAGTGCAACCGTATGTATGGCACAGTCTGTGGATGCTGTGACGGGAGCCACGAGGCAGGTGGCCGACACCGTCCGTATGAGCAAAGTAGAGAAAGCCCTCTCCCATTTGAGCCTTGGAGGTTATGGCGAAGCGGTGATGTCCCGAAATTTCTATAGTCAGAGTTTCAACAGATACAATGCCCCCGCACGCTACAAGGACGACAATAGCCACGGACGCTTTGACCTTCCCCATGTCACGTTCAACTTGGGCTATGACTTTGGCCACGGTTGGACGTTTGGCACCGAGGTGGAGTTTGAGCACGGTGGCAACGAGACGGCCGTGGAGGTAGAAGCGGAAGAGTCGGGCGAGTATGAGGCCGAGACGGAGAAAGGTGGCGAGGTGGCACTCGAGCAGTTTTGGTTGAACAAGGCTTTCTGGAAGGGAATGTTCAACGTCAAGGCTGGTGAGATCATCGTGCCAGTGGGCTATTCCAATGCCCACCACGAGCCCCTGAACTTCTTCACCTGTTATCGTCCGGAGGGCGAAGCCGCTATCCTGCCCAACACTTGGCATCAGCTGGGCGTCTCGTTCTGGGGACGTGTCAAGGACTGGCGATACGAAATGCAGTTCCTTTCTGGTTTGAACTCCGAGAGCTTCACGGGCGAGAACTTCGTCCACCCAGGTGCTACCAGCCCCTACGAGTTCAAGGTAGCCAACACCTACGCCCTGGCCGCACGCGTCGACAACTACTCCGTCAAGGGCCTTCGTGTGGGCGTAAGTGGCTATTATGGTCATACGTTTCGCAACTCTATCAAGGATCCTGGCGCCACCTATGATGATGTCAAAGGCGCACTCTCGATCATTTCTGGCGATTTCCAACTCAACCGATGGAACTGGATTGTGCGAGGCAGCGTGGTCTATGCCCACCTTTCCGATGCTGATCGCATCTCGACCTACAACAAGGCCAACTCCACACACCATAAGTACCAGGACGGCAACCCCTTCCACAACACCAATATTGGCAGCAACGCATTGGCTTACAGTATCGAGGCGGGCTACAATCTCTTCTCGCAGATCCAAGGACTGAGAGACCGACAGAAACTGTACCTTTTCGGCCGTTTCGACCATTACGACTCGATGGTGGCAGGCACGTACAAGAGCCAGTACCGCCATTGCGCTCCCTATATTACAACCGTGGGCTTCAATTACCACCCCATCAAGCAGATCGTCATCAAGGGTGAGTACGCCTATCGCGCCTTCAAGAAGCCCAACAACAAAGGACTGAGCAGCGACAGTCCCTTGTATGTTCAGCCGTTCAACAATGAGCCAAGTATCAGCTTGAGCATTGCCTATCAGGGATGGTTCCTTAAGTAAAAGGAGTGGTTCCTCAAGTAAAGTAATATCCAAACAAAAAAGATAAAAAATGAAGAATCTCAAGAACTATTCTTTTGCCCTCATGCTGGGCATTGGAGCATGTGGCTTCATGGCCTCTTGCTCTTCAGACGACGATGTGAAGACAGAAGTGGTTACCGGTAGTCAGGAGGCGCTTAATGCGGCTTGCCAGCAATGGCGCGTGGCCCGTGCCCACTGGGAGAAGTCGGAGGCCTTCCTCTTTGGTGCTGCCGACGAATACTCCATCGATCCCCACACCGACACCTGGCCTGTAGATCAAGCGGCCCTCGCCAACGTGCTGCGCGACCAGAGCATCATGTCGGATATCGAGAACAAAGTCCGACTCCTCAACTCGGGCCTGCTGGGCTATCACGGTATTGAGTATGTGCTCTTCCGTCAGGGCAATCCGCGCGACATCAGTCAGCTCACCGACCTGGAGTATCAGTATGTGTGCGCCGTGGCCAAGGACCTCTATCAGGCCACTTGTGTGCTGCAGACCACGTGGGAGGGAGCCAAGAGTGGCACCCGATACAATGAGACTCTCAACTATCTGAAGACCCACAACAAGCTCCAGGACGATGGAAATGTCTCCAACGAGGGCCTCAGTTACAAGGACTTCGGCGGTCTGTTCAAGAACACTCCCTCAACCGATTATTCCAGCAACCTCGACGCCACCATCCAGATTATCGAAGGTGCGCGCGATATCATCGGCGAGGTGGCAGGTTCGAAGATTGGTCTGCCCTGGTCGGGTCAGGACGATTCCTACATCGAGTCGCCATACGCCTACAACAGCATCGTGGATTTCTATGACAACATAGCCGGTTGCAAGAGTGCCCTGTATGGAGCAGTCGATGCCACCACGCCCAACGACAAGTCGCTCATCTACTTCTGCCTCAATGCGGGCAACGCCACCCTCAAAACCCAGGCACAGACCGTGCAGAGCAAGATGGATGCGGCCCTCAGTAGCATCAAGGCCATGAAGAGTCCGTTTGCCCTCAACTATACCGACGCCTCTGCCAAGAAGGCCATCGATGCTCTGGAAGAGTTGGACGGCTCGCTGGAGGCATTGGGCGCTACGCTCAAGACCTATGCCGGCAACCAGGCCGTGGAGGCGCAGTGCAAGGTAATCAACGCCAACTACGTCGATAACGTCATCGTCAAGACCTATACGGCCCTCTGCGACCAGGCAGAGATCCTCTACAAGAACATCAAGAACATCAAGAAATAAGATACATGAAATTAAGATATAACCATTATCTCTGCCTCCTGCTGGGTGCCATGGCTATCGCCTCTTGCTCCGACGATACGTCCGATGCCCTTTCGTGGGAGATTGGCGATGGAACCAAGATAGACTATCCGGAAGATTACTTCACCGGAGGTCAGTTGGGCACCACGACCAACAACTCCTCCACCGCCTACAAGCAGCCTTCCCTGGCTGTGGAGAACGCGGGTATGGTGACGGCCTTCAACGAGGGTGAGTACCTTTTCGAGAAAGACTTCAATACCAACACCACGGGTGCCTTCCGCGGCTTGGGTCCGGTGTACGTGCGCCCTGGATGCAACTACTGCCACCCAGGCTACGGACATGGTGCGCGCCAAAATGCCTATTCGGCCACGCAGGAGCGCAATGGCTACCTCCTCGTCATCTACGACAAGCAGACCAACGCCTACATCCGCTCGGTGGCTGGTATGCCCCAGACCGCGGCCGTGAAGCCTTTCAAGGCTCCGATCGACGAGTCGCAGATTCAGATAGCCTGGAAGCACTACACGGACGAGTGGGGCAACAAGTTTGACGATGGTGAGACCTACGACCTCACTTATCCCGATGTGACGATCCCTGCTTCTGCCTACTACGCCCCCGTTTATGTGCAGCGCAATGGCAAGGATGTGGAGATTCCTGCCTCGGAGTATGACGACAATATCGCCATCCGTCTAGAGTCCACCATCGGCATCTATGGCACGGGCTTGCTCGATGCCATTACCGACGAAGACATCACGGCGCAATGGCAGGCCGAGTCGCCTTACGTCACGCTCAACCCCGCCATGTGGGATCAGGCTGCCAATACGTGGAAGAGCTACTACAGCAACAGCTTGCAAGGTGATGGCACGAAGTATGTGCGCCGCTTCACCTATGCCTTGAGTCGTGGTCCTGTGCTCGACGGTGCTGGCGCCAATGCCATCTGGAACATCACCAACGTGACGCGTCCTGACCGCCGCTACCACTATCTCGACCTCGCTGGCAAGTATTATGCCGAGAAGTCCTCGCAGGACCCTGAGGTCCAGGCTGGCTTCACGGAGTATATCAACCGCATCGACCCGGAGAAGAAACATCCGGAGTGGCATACGGGCGACTTGGCAAGTGACATCAAGACCTATCTGACCAGCAAGAAGCTGGATGCCGAGATGACGCAGGAGCAGTATAAGAACCTCATGATCTGGCATCGCGGACTGGCTGTGCCTGCGGCCCGCAACACCACTACCGAAGACTTCAAGGCGGGCAAGGCTCTCTTCTCCCAGATCGGCTGTGCCAACTGTCACCGCCCGTCGTGGACCACGGGAAGCGACGAGATTCGCGATCCGAACCGCCTCTTCTCCAATGCCGACATGCCCCGCTATCCCTATCAGAAGATATGGCCCTACACCGACATGGTGCAGCACCGTCTTTTCATGAAGAACGATATCCGCACAGGCTGGTGTCGCACCACACCTCTCTGGGGACGTGGACTGGCCAGCAAGTGTGGATCGGGTACGGAGCGCTTGCACGACTGTCGTGCACGCAACGTCATCGAGGCCATTATGTGGCATGGCTGCACCGCGGAGGGCGGCAAGAGCGATGCCTATGAATGTGTCAAAAAGTTCCGCGCACTCTCCAAGACGCAGCGCGACCAGATCGTCTTCTTCATCGAGTCCGTTTGATACAATAGCGTAATCCAACGTGAATAATAGATTGATCAATTATTTTATGGCTTCCCTGTACACACTTCTCTTGGTGTGTATGGGGATTGCCACTATTGTGGAAAAGCTCCATGGCGTCGGCTTCGCCAAGGAGCAAATCTATGGTACGGGTTGGTTTGTGGCACTATGGGTGCTACTTGCCCTCCTGTCCGTATATTACATCGTCAAAGCCCGGTTGCATAAACGCATGGCCGTGCTGTTGCTCCACCTCGCCTTGTTGCTCATCCTCCTGGGCGCCTTCGTCACCCATCTTTTTTCCCATGATGGCACCATCCATCTGAAGCAAGGAGCCAGTGTGGCGAGCTATGTGGACCAGCATGGGGCAGCAACCGATCTTCCGTTCTCCTTGACCCTCTCCGATTTCAAGGTTCACTACTATCCCGGCACCAATGCCGTCATGGACTATCAGTCCGACATCGTGGCTGAGAAAGGCGACAAGACGGAGCATCTAGCGGTCTCCATGAACCATATCGGCCAGGTTTCTGGCTACCGCTTCTATCAGTCGTCCTACGACGCCGACCTCCGTGGCACGACGCTGCTCGTGTCCTATGATCCCTACGGCATTGCCGTGACCTACATGGGCTATTTGTTGCTGCTCGTCGCACTGCTATGGACGATGGTCTCGCGCCATACGCGGATCCGCCAGCTCTATCGCGTCGCTACCAAGGGAGCCGTGGTCCTGTTTTTCTTCCTTCTCTCCACCTCCTCCGTTGTAGCCAAACCTTCCGTCACGCCTGTCAACAGCGAAGTAGCCGACGCGATGGGGCGTGTCGCTGTGCTCTACAACGGCCGCATCTGTCCGCTGAATACTGCCGCTACGGAGTTTGTCACCAAATTGTGTGGCAAGAGCACCTGGGAGGGTCTCTCTGCCAATGAGATCTTCCTGAGCTGGATGATATTCTATACGGAATGGGAGGCGCAACCGATCATTCGGGTGAAAAGCCAGGAGGTGCAGAAGCTGCTTGGCATAGAGGACGAGTGGGCTTCGGTCAACGATTTCTATACCTCGCAGCATGAGTATAAACTCAAGGACAGGGTAGGGGACAGTACGCTCTCTGATGCGCAGCGCAAGTCTCTTCGCGAGGTGGATGAGAAGGTGCAGGTCGTCACGATGTTCTACAATGGTGAGATGCTTCATCTCTTTCCGCTCCCTTCTCAGGGTGGGCTGAAATGGTACACCCCAGGCAGCACGGAACTCCCGAGAGGCATTCCCGAGGCAGAGTTTCAGTTTGTCAATCATGCCATGGACTATCTTGTCAAGTCGATCTTGGCCAACGATGTCGATGGCGCAAAGACCATGATTGCCAAGATCAAACTCTTCCAGAAGGAGAAAGCCGGCCAGGTGCTGCCCTCTCCTTTCTCTCTCAAAGCCGAGGTGCTCTACAACACCTTGCAGTCCCAGCGCGCTGTGGTCTTCTTCAGCCTTGCCCTGAGTCTGTTATTCTGCATCATCGCCTTTTGCGGCAAGGAGGCTAAGTGGCTGAGCCGTCTCCATACCTTGTTCTGCGCACTCCTCGCTCTGTATCTCACCCTGCTTCTCGCTCTTCGCTGGTACATCAGCGGTCACATCCCTTTGAGCAACGGATTCGAGACCATGCTGTTCATGTCGTGGGCCACCCTCCTTCTGTCCCTCCTGATGGCCGGGAGGATGCCGATCCTCAAGGTCTTGGGCACGCTTGTCTCCACCCTCTGCCTGCTGGTGTCGATGATAGCCGTGGGCAGTCCTCAGATCACCCAACTGATGCCCGTGCTCCAGTCGCCGCTCTTGTCCATCCATGTGGCCGTGGTCATGCTCTCCTATGCCCTCTTTGCCCTTGTAGCGCTGATCGCCCTGCGCTGTCTGCTGCTAAAGGACGGCGACCTGCTGACGCGCCTCACGGCCCTCTCGCGCTTCCTGCTCTATCCGGCGGTCGCCCTGCTGGCCATTGGCATTTTTGTCGGTGCCGTATGGGCCAATGTGTCGTGGGGAGCCTATTGGTCATGGGACCCCAAAGAGACCTGGGCCCTCATCCTGCTGATGATCTACGCAGTCCCTCTCCACCAAACGCCGATCGTCAAGGCGGACCGTCCTCGACGCTACCATATCTATGTCTTGGCAGCCTTCCTGGCCGTTGTCATCACCTACTTCGGTGTCAACTATTTCATGACGGGTATGCATTCGTATGCCTAAGCGCCGGGAGACAATTCGACTCTTGGGCGGGGCGCCGGTACGTGCTTGGCTTTTAGTCTTTTAGAAAGAAGCCTTTGGCCCGTTTTCCATGTCGGTAGTATGACTACTACTTATGGCAAACGAGCCAAAGGCTTCTCTTTTTTATTTCTTAAGCCGCTTGTTTTTAAGCCGCTCAATTCTTATACTCCTTCAGTTTCTCTAGACAATAAGCCTTGAAGTCGTTCCAGTGGTAGTAAGGCTCCACGTCGCTCTTGATGGGGAGCGTAGCCTCGTCCTCGCAAAGCAAGACCTTCACCAGAATATCGTTCGCCTTGTTGCGATAGAACACAAACTGAAGGTTGGTGGCCATCGGGGTGATCTTGTAGTCAAACCATTGAGAGGAGATTCTCTCCGGATCCTTGATCTCCTCGCCATAACCGTTCAGATCCAAAAGGCAGGTGAGCGGAGTGACCATCGAGTCGTGACCATATCGCAGGGTGGCTCCAGGGTGCTGGAGGGCGATGCAGCTGTCAGCCTTCTCGATAATATCCATCAGAAGGTTGCGCTGAGAGAAAGGCTGAACATTGCCCGTATAGGGAGAATAGCCGAAGCTCATTTGCCACCAGGCGTTGGCGGCAACCCAATTCTGATACAATTCTTCCTCGTTGAAGAGATCATACAGAGAGACCTTGCCTCTCAACTCCGTGCCCTGGATGGAACTGGCCATCTCGTATAGTTTTCTGTTCAGATCACTCTGGTCGATGTTCTGTCTCACCCACGCAGGGTCGTTGAAAAGCTCCTGCATCACGCGGCTGTAGCAGGCGTGCTTCTTGAGAAACTCCTCCTGCACAACCCTTCTGCCCACCGAGTTTTTTAGGTTGTCAAGATATCTGTCGCCATGATTCATATAGTACATGTCGTGCTCGCTGGCATCATGGAAGATATGGAGCTTCGGATTCATGCGGAGCATCTGCTGCAAACCGTTCTCCATGGAGAGGATGCATCGGATCACTACTGTACTTCGTGCCTCAATATTGGTCTCGCCAGCAAAGATCTCAGGAAATCTTTCCATCATTCGCTTGGTTATCCCCTGGTGCTGAAGCGCTCCGAGCGGAGTCAGCTCGCCGTCGCGTCCTCTTGCCTCCTCGCGAAGCAATTTCACCTTTGCCAGTGTCTCTTCGCCCTTGGCCGTGAGCTTGCCCTCCTGCTTCGCCTTCAGCAGAGCAAAGTAAGGCACGTCGTAAGCCTCCTTGCCAATCATATAGCGGGAGCCATGACGGCCATAGTGGCTCAGATAGAAGGGCCTGTATCCCTTGGGCGCAGGAGTCAGTTCCTTCTGCGGGCCACGATAAGCCACATAGTTACTACCCGAGAGCGTGATGTCTCGCTTGAAATCCTCCTGAGGAGTTTGCGCTGTCGTTGGCATCACCATGGCCAGGGATGCCAGCAAAAATAGATTCTTTATTTTCATTTTATTATCCTTGTTACCTAAACTCAACCATCAGGCCTTTCCTATGCCTGTCTGGGCAGCAAATGATTGCTCTGAACATGATCCTATCCGGTAATTCACATGCCTTGGTGTCGTGAAAGCAAACACCGTGAAATCCTGAATCGCAGGGCGAAGGTACAAATAAAAGCCGAGAATCTCGCTTCTTTCAAAGTTTTTTTGATCAAGAAGCCATGTTTCAGTATTTATAAGTATCTTTGCATTGGTAAATAGGAAAAGTGTCGACAACGGCTTCAATGCCATCCAACTCCATTACATATAAGAAAAAGGCAATGAAAGCAAAAAAGCTTCACGGTGGGACTCGCTTTCATCAACTATGTCGACATTTAGATTCATACGGCTATGGAGCAGAAAACGATTGACAGATTTAGAGGTTGCCTTTATGGTCAAGCCATAGGTGACGCGCTCGGATTGGGAACGGAATTCATGATAGATGAGGATATTGCTTGGAAATATCCTCATGGACTACAACACTATGAGCAGATATACCAGGACAGACATCGGAAGCGATGGAAAATTGGCGATTGGACTGATGATACAGACATGATGCTGTGCATTGCTGACGCAGTCATAGAGGACCAAGGTGTCAATTCTAGAAATATTGCCCAGCACTTCAAGAAATGGGCCGACGGCATCCCTATGGGTATTGGTGAGCACACCTATAAGGTCTTGATGACGGGAGACTATACGGAGAAGCCGTTTGATGTCTCTTACATGATTTGGAAGATGAGCAATTACCAATCTGCGGCTAATGGTGGATTGATGCGTACATCTGTCGTTGGACTTTTCCCGAAGGAAGTCAGGACTTGTGCAGAGCAGATCTGTCGGCTCACCCATTACGATCCTAGATGTGTCGGTTCGTGCGTGATAGTGTCCGAACTTATACACGCATTGGTTTATGGTATACAGCCTCCGACATTTCTTCAAATAAGAAGTTTGGCACTGTCGTATGATGTAGAGATCTGCGACTATGTGGACAAAGCGTGGGATGAATCCGATGTCAAGTATTTGGTAGATTATGACCACATGGGCTATACTTTAGTCACATTGTCCGTGGCTCTTTGGGCTTACTGGCATGCTACTTCATTTGTAGAGGGGCTCCTTGCTGTGGTGAATGCGGGAGGCGATGCTGATACCAATGCGGCAGTGGCATGTGCCGTACTTGGAGCGAAATATGGGTATTCATCCATTCCGGCCGAATACATTGAGGGCCTTTTGTATAAAGAGTCCTTGGACCAAACGATGGATAGCCTTATGAACATTTGCATAAAATAGATAACCAAAGCTTCGTCAAATGCTTCATGAGCGCAAGATTGAAAGTGGGTATGGCGATAGCGTTGTAAAACGGTTGTCAGCAGACCTGAAAGAACGCTATCCAAAGATGGGTGTTTCTCCTCGAAATCTGTGGTATATGAAGAAATACTATGAGCGTTATGCTGGGCATGATGAAAAAGTGCAACGCTGCGTTGCACTTTTGCCGTGGTCGCACAATCTGCTGCTGTTGAGCAAGGGGCTGAATGATGAAGCTACGCTCTATTATGCGCAGGAAGCCGTAACCAAAGGCTGGAATCGCGACTTGCTTCTCAATGCCATCAAACTCAATATGTATGAGGCCCAGGCATTGGCACGAGCAGATAACCGTTCCATAGGAATCATACTTTGTGCGGAGAAAGACCGTGTGGAGGTGGAAATCGCACTTGAAGATATGGGTAAGCCTATCGGAGTGGCGGATTATCAGTTGATAGTACCGAAAGAGAAATTACAGAAAGTCCTTACTGACGAGATAAAAGGCGTTTAGTGAGGAATAAGAAAACGATACGAAAAAAGGATAAGAACGGATTGCTATGTCAAAAACAACAATAAAGAAGCTGCTCCAGTCTATGACGAAGGCGCAGTTTGATGTTGCCGTGGGGACATCCGCGGCAAGCGTATCCGTTTTCGAAAACGTTAAACGTTATAACGTTATCATGTAAGAACGCATGGCTTCCACGATCAAGGCGATAGGATTTGGTCCAAGACGTGATTTCGTGACAACGTGACTTCTCTCTTGTGTCTAAACAACGTCAAAACATAGACCTCAAAATAAAAACGTTAAACGTTATAACGTTAATACGGTGACAGGACGGGCTTGGCGGGCCTGCCCGCCCTGTGATGCCGATTGCTCATAGACAACGAGCCCAAGCCCTATTACTACCATGGACGCTCTCAGTCCAACCAACCACTAGGCTTCCTCATCGCTACCATGTTGTCTGTTCAATACGTTTATGAGGTAGGTGTAAAGCACTTCGACGAGGAATAGCTTGAAGGACTGTAGATGAAATGATATCAGTTCGGTACTCTAGAGAAAAGTCTCGTTTTGCAATTCCTTTCGCCTAAAGAGCTGGATAAGTGAACGGATATTCCCGTTTTGGGTGGGTAGACATCTCCCGTTTTCAGCATACAAAGCACCTCAAATTACAGAAATGTGATGTCTGAGGTAAAGATTTCCAATGATTTGTTCTTTTGTCTGAATAAGATTCTTTATCTTTGTGGTCAAAATTTGACAATTCTATCAAGAAAAGTCTAATGGTTTAATCTAACCTCTGAATAATGACATTGGAAGATAACGCCAGACAGCCACTAACGGCTGGCGCCTCATTATATAATGGGCAGCCTGCAAAAACAGGCTCATTGTGTCCAAGTGCAGGACTTACCTTTTGCACGTCCTCCATCTCAAAGACCAAAGGTGGGGCGTCGGTAGAGAATGGTATGACAGCTCTTGTTTTATAGTTTTCATATTATGGGCATATTAAAGTATAAAGACCTTCCAAAATGGCTAGATAAAATAATCTATACAGATTTTAAAGCCATCTTTGAACCACATCCGCAAGAGGTGGTTTATAATCCTGACCAACCATATGAATTTGTACGGATTTATCTTGGTACTTATTTCCCGCGAAGCTATGCAGAGGCTTTCTGCATAGTCAACAATCTACTTGAAAACAGTAATTATCTCTCAAGCATTTATGCTTTAGAGGAGGTAAATATTCTTGATTTTTGTTGTGGAACAGGAGGAGAAATCATAGGTCTTATAGACATTCTTCAATCTAAATTGCCTAATCTTAAGAGAATTAATATTGATGCTTTTGATGCCAATCCTGAAGCAATCCGTTTTTTGTATCATTTGATGAAGACAGTTGTAGCGTCAGGCAATATTGGGATTGACATAAATATAAATCCGCAAGGACTATTTGTTTCTTCAGAACAAGAACTTAGCGATTTGGTAAATCTAACGAATGTCCAATATCATTTCATAGTTTCTTTCAAAGCTCTTAATGAATTCATTCAACACAGCACGTTTAAAAATGCGAATGCTTATACGCTAATATCTTCTTATTTTCTACCATTGCTTTCCAATGAGGGCGTGTTCATCCTCTTAGATGTCACAACGAAGTTGAATAATAGTGAGCGTTTCTATCCACAGGTTCTCAATGCTGGTGTCAATTCATTCGTAAATTCGTGTAATAATGAGTTTAAAACATTGTATCCGTATTCATGCTATTTTTATGAAACGACATGTAATGGATGTTATATGCAGGATGTTTTTACCGTCAGTCATAGTAGAAAAAGAAACGATGTTAGCAAGGTTGCTTATCGTATAATGTGTCGAAAAAAAATTGCAGATTTTATCGTCTCTTTTGATGTTAATCCATCTTGTAAAAATAACACCCCATCCGCAGATAAAAAACTTCCATACAATTATTAATTGTGGCATTAGATAATCTTATTCCCGACAAGTTTCAGCAAATTATAATAAATATGTCTGCTGATAGAACCGCAATCGTGAAAGGCGTTGCTGGTTCAGGTAAATCCTTGACTTTGCTAAAGAAAGCAAAACAAGTTTCAACATTTACTAGTTCATATGCTATCATCGTTTACACTAAGTCGCTAAAACAATTTTTTGTAGATGAGTTGGCGGAAATAGGACAAACAGAAGGTCACGTCTATTATTTTAGAGAGTGGCAAAATTCTTCAAAACCAAATTTTAAGTATATGTTTATAGACGAATGTCAAGATTTCTGCTCTGACGACATAAACGACTTTCTTCAGCATGGAACTTATTGCTGGTTTTTTGGAGATACCTTTCAATCAATAATGGAATTCCCTGATCATCCTGTTCAAACAGTAGAGGATACTGCCAAGCAATTAGGTGTACATCCACAAGATTTATGCATTAATTGGAGATTAACTATAGAGAATGCAATGGTCGGTGAACACATTAAACCAGAATCACGTTTGTCATTTGCATGTATTAAGAATGGTCCTAAACCAAGATTGCTAAAATCAAATGCACAACTTGATAAAATTATAGAATATATTTCAAATGGAAACCTAACAGATGTCGGTGTTTTGGTGTACTACAATGGGCAAGTAGAAAGAATTCGTGATTATTTCCTGTCAAAGAATATTCCTGTTCAATGGAAGACCAAAGATACGATGGAGATTGACTTTAAGTCGACAAGTCCCAAAATAATCACATGGCACTGTGCAAAAGGATTGCAATTCAATGATGTGTTTATCCCATGCTGCGGTTTGGACGAATACAAACAGTATGTTCAATGGTCTCATGAACCTATGACGGAAAAGAAGTCAGCCCTTTATGTCGCAACAACTCGGCCATTAGAGAACCTTTATTTATTGTATTCAAACAATTTAGCCCCCTTGCTGCCGAATCCAAATTCTACAGTTTATTCAGCTGATCAGGGCACAAGCTATGGTCCATTTTAAAATAATATGTTATGAAATATTATATTCCTACATCAAATTTAAATATAGACAATATTCTTCAGTCAGAATGTATATTGCCCCCTACGCACTACAGCCAGAGAATTTCTGGTTATAAAAGTTTTGAACAAATAGAAGAACTCCGTCCATTCAGTTCAATAGTCTTATTTGATCATCCTGTACAATTTGTAATTAATGATATGGGGCGATATAATTTTCCCATCCTTATTGAAATAGAGGACGAATATCAAAGCAATGATTTTGAAAAATTGCAAGAAGGGGTATATGTATGCAATCATGCTGTTCAGATAACCCCTTCGAATTGTCGAGTGTACTTTTTTTCACAAAAGGCTTATGATTTGACACTCATAAACACAAAAAGTGACAAATCTATCAAGTTCTTCAAAAAGTATACAATACTTCCTGGTACATTTGGATTGAAGACAACGCCTTTCCCGGAACTCAGCATTCCAAATAGTAATCCTTTGCCTTGTGAGGATAAGTATGTTGACAAGCAAAAAGGAGCTATGTATGCATACCTACTTGGACAGAAACTTTCTCTATCTGCCGATTTAGCGTCATTGCTTAAATTAGATCAGGAAATCTATAATATCTTGACAAGCCTTATTGCCACCCCTTCTCTGTCTTCTACGTTTGACATTAAGTTGTCAAAACTTGTAGAGGATTACAAGAAAATTGATAGTATAGAGAAGGGCAATCTAAAAGTATTCAATGAAGGACTCGATAATGCCCTCGGAGAGAGATTTAAATTCTTAAAAGGATGTTTTATAGATGTCCTTAAAAAACTTGGCTTATGGCCCATTTGTCTTGAGAGTCTTTGTAAAAAATGGAGTTGCCATTTACTCCCTAATACTGATGTGCTTTTTTCATCAAGTGATTATACTATGTTTAGGGGTGACATAGAACGAAGAACGGCAATTAATATTGAAAAGCACCAAAGTAATATCAAGGAGTCTTTACAAGGAATCTCAGTCAATGGTTATAACGTTGTAATAGAGAATATGAATCTTGTAAATAAGGCCATTGAATTCATCATTGGAAATGATTTAACTCCCGAGGCTTTGTCCGCGCATCGTATGGACATTTATATGGGCATCATGCAGGCAATTGTCCCAACAATAAAGATAAGTGTCGGCGAAGACAATTGGAATACCTCTGTGGAGCGTAATTACATAAATTGCCTTCACGCCCATATAGAGGACCCTGTTGTTCCCTTTGATATTAATAGCATAAATAATGAGGAGCTAAAAGCTATCGCATGTTTTATCTTGCGTGGACATAGTTTTTCTGATCTGACTGCATTACTTAAACTGAATGCCATAGAAGATTATCGAGCAAGTTTAGTGCTGTGGGGAACTCTGTGCGGCTACTATGGCATGAATCGTGACTCGCTACAATTGGTACTGTCCGATGAGAATTACAAAAAAGTGTATAAAAAACTCTTCGGAAAAGAGTTGGGCAAGATAACAAATATTCAAATACCACCCATGTCACAAGCATCTACTGAAGAAGGAGTGTTTAATGTCGAGGATTATAAATTCCTTCTTGAAAAGTTCAAGTTCAATAAGAATAATGTAGATGAATTTATAAATGCTGTGGTTAGCAGGAGTAAAGCTGCTAAAGTTGGGATTGCAGATGCCATTAATTATGTATGTGGCGACAAACTTTACAAACGCCGTACAACACAATGCGAATTAGCGAAGAAGGCATATAATGCATACCTATTGAAAGATGATAAGGTCAAGTTTACAGAATACATCAAGGAAAATCTGAAAACAGGCAAGGCGAAGAAAGAAACATTTAATTATTTCGGATTTGGAGAAAACAAGGACAAAAAGAGTACGGAATCAAATTTGTTTTCTTCTATGGACAAACCAGATGCTGTGGGAAGTGAAGGAACAACATCCACAAAATATATGAGAGAAGAAAAAGTTAATACATCTAACATGACGGAAGGCTCACAAATAGAACTTTCCCCAAATGGTGGCACTGTAATACAAAGATCTATTCTTCATGACGAAGATTTATGTGCTTTCATAAGTAAGCTCGATTATCTAAGCGATTATCAGAAAGAACGTATTCTGTCTGCTGTTAAAAGAGTTATATCCATGCATTCACCTGGTGGACGTTGTTCTCATGAAACTAACGCAGAAGATATAATATCTCACATAGGAAAATATTGTCTTGCAAAAAGTAAAACGACTGGAGACTATTTTTGCTTACGAGGAGATACAAACAAAGACATAGAAGCTGTAAGTAAAGTTTGTGAGGAGTTAAGGAATCGTTATGCAGACAAATAAGAACATCATTACAAGCGATACTGGCGAACAAGTAGAGGCGACAGCACCTGTTATTATCTCTGCCAGCCGCTCTACTGATATACCAGCCTTTTATGCCAAGTGGTTTTTCAACCGCTTGGCTAAAGGTTATTGTGCTTGGTATAATCCGTTCAATCAGCAGAAGATGTATATATCTTTCAGTAAGTGCAAGGCCATTGTGTTTTGGACGAAGAATCCCAAACCAATAATGCCGTATCTTCATATATTGGACGAGATGGGGATTCATTATTACTTTCAAGTAACACTGAATGACTACGCAAAGGAAGGCTTTGAACCTAATGTACCCTCTGTAGAAGAACGTATTGAAACATTCAAGAGATTGTCTGACAATATAGGCAAAGAGAAGGTCATTTGGAGATTTGACCCTTTGATTATCACTCCAACTATCGGGCCGCGAGAATTGCTTACAAGAATATGGCATATTGGAAACAAGCTAAAAGGCTATACAGACAAATTAGTTTTTAGTTTTGTTGACGTAAAAGCATATCGCAAGGTTCAGAACAACCTGGTTAAGGAAACAGTTTTCTTCACAAAGGAAGATGTTGAGAATGCAGAAGCTAATTATGCCCAAAGAATAGAAATCGTACAAGGACTTAAGAAAATTCGAGAAGCATGGCATGACCAAGGTTGGGATGTTGAAATGGCTACATGTGCTGAAGATATAGACCTCGCGTCCTATGGCATTGAGCATAATCGGTGTATTGACGGAGAACTGATGAAACGTATTTTTGCAGATGACGAAGAATTGGTTTACTATCTTCACACTCTTAAATGGCCTGAAAGAGATATATTTGGTCATCTTCCACCTATCCCAAAGAAAGAAAAGAAAGTTAAGGATTCTGGACAAAGAAAAATATGTGGATGCATGGTGAGCAAAGATATTGGTATGTATAACACTTGCCGTCATTTCTGCGTATACTGTTATGCAAATACAAGTAAAGAGTGTGTGTTGAGAAATGCTGAAAAGCATAATGATAATAGTGAAAGTATCATAGAGTGATATATGCTCGAGTTCGAACTTCAACAATACCTTCTCAATGAGTACCCACAAGAGAATGCTCGCTGCGAATGGAAGGAATATAAGAATTTGAAGAACTCGTTCTGTGGGGACGAGAAAAATGATGTCATATCCTACGTGTCGGCTATCGCCAACATGGAGGGAGGGCATCTTGTGATTGGTGTTAAGGATAAGACGCTTGAAATTGTCGGGACTGACATTTCAAGGCTTAGCTTTAATGGGCAACCTGCAAATACACAGTCGGCAACGTTCAAACTTACAGAACAATGTACTTATCTGTCATCAGAAGGTTTAAGCATCGAAGAATTTGTAACTGATGATACAAACAAGCGAGTATGGGTAATACATATCCCAAAGCACTTGCCTCGTCGTCCAGTCCTTGCCCACAAGAAGGCATGGCAGCGGATAGAAGATTCTTTGGTTGAAATGACTAGCGAAAGGATGAGTGTCATCCTCGAGGAGCCTATCTATACAGCAAAGGATTGGTCTGCCGAGATTGTACCAGATGCTACAATAGACGATTTGAATGAGGTTGCTATTGCCAAGGCTCGAATGATGTTCAAGAAGGTTCATAGTCGCATACCTACGGAAGAAGTGAATGCCTGGAATGTCCAAACGTTCCTGAGCAAGTGTGGATTGACGAGAAATGGAGGCATCACTCGGGCAGCCATCATACTGTTGGGCAAATACGAATCTGCTTTCAAACTTCGTCCTGCCGTTGTACAGGTTACATGGACACGTCGAGACAAGAATCAAGAAGTGGTTGACTACGAACACTTCACCGTACCTTTTATATTAACGGTGGACGAAATACTTTCAAAGATTGAGAATCTGACATTACGTGAGATGCCAGGAGGTACGCTTTTCCCTGACACGATGAAGCAGTATGACGATTACACCATTCGTGAGGCACTCCACAACTGTATTGCTCATCAGGACTATACTCTTCAACAGCGTGTCAACTTTGTAGAAAATCCAGGCTGCTTGTATTATTCCAATGCAGGAACATTCATTCCCGGTACTCTGGAGAATGCTTTGAAGAACGAAGAGCCTCAGACACATTTTCGTAATGAATGTCTTTGTAGGGCTATGGTTGACTTTAACATGATTGATACCGTAAGTCGTGGTATCAAGAAAATGTTCAATGAGCAATGGCGCAGACATTTCCCTATGCCAGACTATGAGATTGACCAGATCAAGAAGAAAGTAGTTGTCCGCATTTACGGCAATGAAATCAACAAGCGATACACAGATTTGTTGAAGACAAACGACACTCTTTCACTATGGGATTGCATCTCGCTTGACGCAGTGCAAAAAGGCAGAACAATTCATGATGATATAGCGCAAGACTTGCTCAAACGTGGACTTATTGAAGGTGAGGTCCCGCATTACAGCATTTCTCTTAGCATTGCCAAGAACACTCACCAACTGTCTTCTTATACAAAAACAAAAGGATTGGATAAGGAGAGGTTGCGTCAAATGGTTCTCCAATATCTCAGCAATGCAGGAGACGAAGGTGCCAAGCGAGATAGTATATACGAATATCTCAAAGATGTGCTTCCAGCCAATAAGACGGAAGAGCAACAACTTCGTATGCTCGGAGATTTGCTGAAAAACATGAGTAAAGAGTGTTTAATAAAAGCGGAAGGGCGAACTTGGTATACCATGCCTCAATCATAAGAGGATATATTATAGCGACTTTTACGGAATTATAGCGATATCGTCATTATTATAGCGGGGGATCGTTTTGAATCCGTCAAAAATAAAGAGAACTATAGCGAAAGCAAATGATTATAGCGGATTGTATTGAATCCCCAACTGATTTAGTTGAACTTAAAATGCAAAGGATATGTTATTAGGAAACAAGATGAGATCTCTTAGAGACGAACAAGGAATATTGCAGCGTCAAGTAGCTGCATACTTAGAAATGGACACTCCAAAGTTCAGCAAGATTGAACGTGGGGATAGGCGAGCAAAGAGAAGTCAAGTAATTCAAATGGCAACATACTTCAAAGTGGATGAAAAGGAAATGCTCACCCTTTGGCTTGCTGATAAGATATTGGATGCTTTGGAGGATGAAGATGAATTAAATTTAAATGCGATAAAGATTGCAGAAATGGAAATAAACAATGAGCGAAATGAGCAACATTGATAATGCTACAAAATCAGAACTATTGCAGGCAGTAGAAGATGGACAAATAAAAATCAATCAAAACATAGTTAAATTATTTGGAATGGAATTGTATGTGGAAAAGAAAGGATTTACACAGCATCAAATATACGAATTGGCAGGAGCCAAAGATTATGTTTCAACTATAACATTTGCCCCGGATTCAGATTCGGCACAAAAATATGGACAATCATTAACCGTCAATTTTATATATACATTGAAAGAGCGTAAACTCTTGGAAAATGACATCTACGCTTTAGATAGTGATTTTCATGTAAAAGTAGTAGAATTACTGAATAAACTTAATGATAAATTATCTAAAGAAGTAAAAGAAACAGGTGTAAATATTAAAGATATTATAGAGCTTTTAGTGCTACCTATAAATAAAGAATGTAATACATATCAGAGTAAAGAACTTAGAGAACCTTATATTATGAATATTCCTATATCATCTTCTTCAAACGGAGGAGATATTGGATGGATATTTGGTTTTCTACAGAAAATGAAAAACGAAAATATTGCTATCACACCAGATGAGGAATTCGAATATCTTGCATATAAGATAATTCTTGACTTTGATAACGTTACCAAAGAAGAACATAATGCTATTTTTGATGAAACCAATGCTATAAAATCTCCTATGGTTGCATACTATTATTTAATGTGGAGAAAACAAACCAAAGGATTAAATAACAAAGAAAAATACATTTTTGGGGAAATAATATCCAATCAGCTTATAAAACGTTTAAATCAAACAGAAGAAGAATTAAAGAAAATGGGGCTAAGTATTCGAAAACTAGGAGAAAAATATCCACAAAAATGTTCTTTGCTATTTGATAAAATTGTACATTTTCGCGAAATAAGATATAATGTGTCAGGAAAGCATTTGCTTTATTGTAATTTCGATACATTCTTGCATGTTTATTTAAGACATGTCAAAGAATTAAAAGTAGACAACCAATTTGGAGATAGGGATAAGTTTCAGCTAAAAGAAGAAAATGTTATGGACGTAATGGGACATGTTATGCGTTCTTTAAATGATGAGTATCAATTGTATAAAGAACAGAATCCTAATGGAAGATTTTTTCGTAAAGGAGCAATGGCTTACTATTATAATGGGGATTATTATAATGTTGTTGTAAATGCAGATGGCAGTATTTCTACTTTTTACAAAGGAAGTGGGGATAAACTGCAGAACTCAAATTGACAAATGTTAATTACTGATTCGTATATAAATCTTCACGTTTCTATAAAAAACAATACAAAATTGAAATCTTACATACAATGGGAACTTTATGGTATCATTTATACTTGGAGTCGTAAGGTTTCTTCTGATTTACAGATGTTTATAAAACATATACTGGTTCAAGCGTGGAATCGTCGTGTTGTCCATTCCACACACTGAGGCTCTTGCTTTGCCTATCTAAGTCGAACAGACAACGTCAGAGCCCACGCCGATATGAATATCGCTACCCCAAAGAGACCTATGTAATACATGTGATTGGGCCAAAGTCGGGCGCAATCTATGCTTACAAGGTCTCCACAGGGGTGATATAATCACACCCGGGACATCTACCGTTGACTATATTCGAGACTTAGATACTGAGGGTTGCAAGATTTCAGTGTGTCTCAAATACAGCGTCGAGTAAACGCCTTCAATATGTCTTGGACTATTTCCCTCCCAAGCCCGCTTCGCATGGGTGTCTTGCGACTTACCACACTTTGCGCGGCGTGGGCTTCACGAATGCATTCATAAGGACGTGTCCTTTAATGGCATTTCTCAAGAAGTTATAGTCCAACTGCAAAGATATGCTTTTTTCCCAAATGGAAAAACAATTCGTTCTTTTTTTGTGTTTCTTGACAAAGATGTGTCTTTCTCTAAAGATCGAAATCTGTTTTCAAGGAGACTGGAGGCGTTGAATACTGAAAGACTACAATCGGTCGGTTTAATCATAATCCGACCGATAATCCGACCGAAAACAGACCAATAGGACGGTATGTCTGACACAGAAAGTCTATGCAAACCTTCCGTGGGACTGGGGAAAAATGTCTGCGAAGAGCTATCCAAATACTGACGCGGTTTAAGACTCCCATGGAGGCTTCCGCAGCAGGCGTACCCGTTTTCGAAAACGTTAAACGTTAAAACGTTAATGGTAGGCATGGGAGAGCGCTCCGTCTCCCCGGTCACATACTAACATTGTAACGTTTAACGTTTTTGTTTTCGTATGCGGCAGGGGAGAGGGGAGGAGAGGAGGAAAGCCGGTCTTTGCGGCTAACTCTTTCCGAGTTTTTAATCTTCTCGGATTATCCAGTCGCTGATCGTGCGTTGAGTACTATCGTAATTGACACCTATCTTGAACAGGCGCTTGCCAT
>UMIB01007778.1_pt1 | contig 51085 bp, 44 predicted proteins | sample 1965641 | NCBI WGS metagenome assembly UMIB01 (sample SAMEA4836110, study PRJEB28245) | human gut metagenome | biome: gut microbiome; material: fecal sample | place: Denmark | collected 2008
AAGGCCGCTCAAACCTCAGGTGTTGCAACCACCACTAGAATCCACCGTGTGCCGGCACGTCGTGTTTGGCGTGCGCTCCGCCCGTGCTTGTGCTCTGGCTGTTTACGTTCATAGATCTTCTCTTTCTCTCAGTCTGCCTCTCTCAGAAATTCTATGGGGGCAGGACGACTGTATGAATGGGAGTGCCTGCATCTTGGTGATTGGACTCTTCGTTGGAGCGGTAATGGAGCCAGCTGCGAGCCCAATAAAACGTCATAGTCCTGAACGCTAAATTAAGCACAGGCACCAAGTGCTCCACGTACACGCTGCTCGCGATCGGCGAATGCCTCGTGGGCAAGCCTGATGATCGGTCTGGCCAGTTCCTGCTCGAGCTCATGGAACTGCGCTGTGACAATGTCAGCACCGCGTTCGCGCCTCAGTTGACAACCAAGGAATGGCGAGCTGTCTCGGTGGCGACGCCATCGCCGACGTCATCCTCGACCGGTGCGCAACGCGGTATGGATCGACGCTGGCGAGTTCAACGTGAGACAACGGTACGGGCAGCCCTTGAATCCTGACCGCAGGGGGCAGAGGCCTTGGAATGGTCCGCCACTGGTCTTCTTCGACAATAACGGTGGTCTTGAAAGGGAATATCAGTGGCCTTGAAAACTACAAATACTTACTTCGGTCGTATCGTGCACAATACGGTATGAGTTGACACTGGTGAGCTTGGCATGGGGCAAGGGCGCGGATAATTCATGCTCGAATCCTGAATAGTTGATTAGAACTCTTAAAAGTAGCTCATCGCCGGTCCTTTTTTGCCAATGCTGGTGGCCCTGAGGGAGAAGTGGTTTCAAAAGCTATGAATAGTGTGGGAATTTCGGTAGATTTAACCATGTTTCATTTTATGCTAAGATATTCGCTAGTTGTAACATAACGACACTGACTTGGAAGGCGTATGTAGTGGTTGACATTGCGGATTTAGATGAGAAAGAAGCCGTGCTGGAAGATTTTCAAGAAGTCGCTGAAATCCTCCCTGAATTTGTCAGAGATCGTGTGGCCGCAGCGAAAAACGACCTCAAGGCGCTGAAAGGAATCAATGAAAGCCAGCGCAGTCGGATAGAGGCGTGCGTATACAACTTATACTTGGCGAAAGGGTGGAAAGACTGGCATCCGGTAAATGAATGGGGGATTGATAATAGTGGCTTTTTCCACCTGTATAGTATGAGAACTTTTATGGGGGCAAGGTTGCATGCCGTTGATCCTATTACTAGAGGATTGCCGAAATCGAATCATAGCCTTGCTGATAGGTCGAGATATAGCCAAAACGGCGGAAAAGGACGTGGTGAGTTGTCGATTAACTTTTTGGGCTATCCTGACTTAAGTGACGTGCACCTCACAATCGCTTGTGATTACCTTTTTCCGGCGAATGGGTTCCTTAGAGCATATAAACCTATGTCACCGGGAAAGTACGGTCAGAAAGGCATTTCTGCATATTCGTTTCCTATCCTGAATGGTGACGATGGGAATGCTCGCTATGGTTGGACTCCGGGATTCGATCCAACTCCGGAAACTGATGTTGATCTTCTTGAGGGGTTGATTATCGAAGAAAATATGAAGATTAAATGATTTTAGAAGAAGACAAAAGTGTGTGTATATAATTCGGAACGAGTGATATTGCTGAGGCAGATTGAGCGTATGACGCAAAAGAGGCTTTCTGAACAGACTGGTATTTCTCAGGCTACGCTCAGCAAAATTGAAAATCGTCAAGTCGAATTTACGAAACCATTGGCTGTGAAAATGTCGATGGCGATAGATTATCCGCTTACATTTTTCGAGGGGCAGTCCGGACCATTACCTGTCACCTCTTTGACATATCGTCATACATCGAGTACTTCGGTAGGTGAGCTGAATTCTATTGCAGCGGAGTACTCGATGCTATGCGATGTTGTCGATAATTTGAGTGCGAGATTACAACTTCAACCGAAGACTTTATGGTTGGACGAGTTTGCGGTTCACACCAAACCTACCGATGGCGAAATTGAGCGGCTCGCTGAAAAGACTAGGGGAAAATTGGGGATACCTGCTAGTGGCAGCATTGGTAATTTGACACGAACGCTAGAACGTGTTGGTATTATAATCGCTCCTATTCATGGTCTTGCATCGAAATTGAAGGCTCTGCTTAATAGCGATGGAGTTACGATGCCATCAAGAAACAAGTGGTCTATGCCAGTGATTGGGTATAGCCAGCGGGATAATACCGGAGATAGACTCCGTTTCACTATTGCTCATGAGCTCGGACATCTTATATTGCACAGATATCGTAAACCGATTGCATATCGTGATATGGAACGTGAAGCGCACAGGTTTGCGGGAGCGCTACTTATGCCGCAACAGGATGCCAAGATTTTGTTAAAAGGTTATTTTATGCTTTCTGACCTTATGAAGCTTAAGGCAACGTGGGGTATGTCCATTGCCTCTATAGTCAGTCGGGCTAGTAATCTTGGACTTATTGATGCGAACCGTACTCGATCTCTTCAAATTCAAATTAATTCGAGGGGTTGGCGGAAGCAGGAGCCTGTACATGTTGGTGATGAGCATCCCCTTTTGTTGAGACAAATTATTCAAGCGGAGTATGGAGCTGGAGAGTCTAAGAGAGAGATCGATTCGTTCGCTGCAGAAAAAGGTCTTAATGTGCCTTTTCGGTATCTTGATCAATGGTCGGATGGGCTTGTAGAGGCAGGCTCTGGATTTGGTTTCCAATCTAGACGTTTTAAAGATCAACGATAGTTCGCTGATTATTTGGATTTACATTTTGTGATGATCATTTGGCGTCAATAAGGGACTGCGGACGTTTTCGTGGAGACTGAATGAAAGGATTATCGTACTGTCCGGTCCCGAGGAACGACAATGCGCGGTGAACTTGTATTTCACCATGCCGATGACCACGGTCTGATATGAACTGATTGTTGTTCCACATTTCCCCTAACTCGATGGGAGATGATGGAACCATGGCAAAGGGTACGAGATACACGCCGAAGTTCAAGGCGATCGAACGGATTGCCAAGGATCTGGGGGGCTGGAGACGCTGCGCCGTTGGCGCAACAAGGCAGACGCCACGATCGCGGCGGAGACCAAGCAGTCGGCTGAGGACTCGATGGCGGAGTTGGAGAGTTTGCGGGCCGAGGTCACGCGATTGAGGCGGGTGAACGAGATATTGACGACGGCGTCGGCTTTTTTCGCGGCACGGCTCGACCTGACACGGCGTTGATGGTCGCGTACGTCGACGAATACAAAGGTCGTTTCGGATCGGGCCGATATGCCGGATTCTCGCCGAATCGCTGGATTGCGGGTTCGTCACGCCTCGCGGCTACCGCATGTTCAGATCCAGGCTCGTCAGCCGCATGGCCGCCAGGCACGAGGCGCTGGCCCGCGACATCCTCGGGATCCATGCCGACCATGGCGCGCGGTGCATCGGCCTCGTGTACGCCACCGGGGTCGGGGAATTCAGCATGCTTCCCTCGACCGGCACGGTCGGCGACTCGTACGGCAACGCCATGGCCGAGAGCGCCGACGGCGCATACAGGACCGAGCTCGTCTGGCGGCGCAAGCCCTTCCGGGATTCGAGGGACTTGGAATCGGCGACGTTCCGGTGGGTCTCGTGGCGGGGACTCGAAGCGTCTGCACCGGTCCTTGGGCCACAGGACACCGGAACAGACCGAAACCGAGTATTACGCGAACCAAGCGGTACAAAGCGCCTCACTATAAGGACGGAACAAAAATCAGGCCATATCATCTAGCTTATGAGTAGTGGGAGAAGACGGAATCACGTCAGCGGACGGCCGTGGGACGAATGTTCCGAAGCGAGTTAGGGGCGTGGGCTGGAATGCAGAAAAAGTTCGACTGGGGTTGGCGCATCGGGTTCGAAGACATCTGCTTGTGACAGGAGTTCATGGAACAAATCCACAACCAATCCATCAACCACGGCCGGATTTCTTGTCCCGTCGGCATTGTGAAACAACGGCTCATGATGCGCAATACGGTTCCTGCACTCGTTGATGAGACGGATTTTAGCGTTCAGGTCCGCACGATTCGTCCCGGAGGGCCACGCGTGGTGGAGGTATGGTATCCACAGAATTCTTTCGTGGGCTTTGTCGGTCAGATGCGCCTAGAATCCAAGTGGAAGGTTCGCGATCGTCTTGTCCGGTTGTATGGTCTCCGTACGGGAGGGTGTGGCGTTGCGAATGCTCGTCCGGTTCAATGCGTTCGCGTCGAACGACTTTCCGGCTCTGTTATGTCGTGGTATAGGGGTGTTGACAGGTGAATCGTCATCGAACAGCCAGTGCCTGGTACCGTCCCAACGCGAGTCGATTTCTCTGTTGTAGGCATTGCGTAGTGCGACTTCGAAGAATGCGATGTCCTTCATCAGGGTTTGTCCAAGATTGATATTCCATTCGTACAACCGGAGAGCGCGCTGCAGATTGTTCCCTGAAGCGTCAAGATACGTTTGGAGACGTGGTGATGAGAGCCATTCGAGGACCCATGTTTCATCTGGAGCGTGGTTGTGCGCGAGGACGTCAATCATTCTTGGGACTCCTTGGCGTCGTAGGCGAACGAGTAAAGCAATGCCCCGGTGACATGGGAACCAGTGAACCGCACCCCGATTGTTGGACTGAAGAAATTCAGATTCGATGATCGGAGGTGCGGTTCTTTCGTATGCGTGAGGATCGAAGGAGACGTTACGACGACGGGTTCCGGCGCGAGGCGCTGGAACCCGTCAAGGCCGGAGCCGGCGGGAACACGCTCGCCAGGCGGCTTGCCATACCGGTGTATACCGCGAGAAACTGGATCAGGCTGTACAGGTCCGGCGGCGAGGAGGCGGTCATGGGAGGCAACGGCAGCAGACGCTACGACTGGGAGACGAAGGTCGCAGCCGCGCGCGACCACGTCGAGAACGGCATGGCCAAGACGGAGGTCATGGCGAAGTACGCGATCGCGAGCATCGCGCCGTTGGAACGCTGGTGCCGCGAGTACCGGGCGGGAGGCCCGGAGGCGCTCAGGCCGAGGCCCAAGGGCAGGCCCAGAGGCGCGAAATCCAAACCGAAGCCCGAACCCACGCGCGAGCAGGAGCTCGCCGAACAGGTCGCCTACCTGAAGGCGAAGGTCGCGTACCTGGAAAAACTCCGGGCCCTGCGGGCGCAGAAGTCACGAGACGCGAGAGAAGCGCCGTCGTCCGACTGCTCGCAGGGCGGGGACACCGGCTCGACCACCTCCTCGAGATAGCCGGGCTGCCGCGATCCACGTACTACCATCACCTGTCGCGCCCGGCGCACGTGTCCAGGCCGGACGTGGAGCCGATGGTACGGGAGATATGGGAGCGCACCCCGAACGGGTGCGGCCACCGGCAGGTGCGCATGTGCCTGGTCCACGAGTTCGGCACGCGAATATCCGCCAAAACCGTGCTCGGGGTCATGCGGCGCATGGGACTGAGATGCGCCATCCGCTCCAGGAACCCGTGGAGGAGGTACAGCTCGTACAGGGGCGAGACGGGCGATCACGTGCATAACCTGCCCGAACGCGACTTCGACGCGGCCCGTCCGTTCTCCAAGCTCGGGACCGACGTCACCGAGTTCAAGGTCGCGGGCGGCAAGGCGTACCTCGCGCCCGTGTACGACATGGCCAGCAAGGAGATAGTGGCCTGGGACGTGAGCCGCAGTCCGGACCTCGGGCAGCAGAGGCGCCTGCTCGCCATGCTCGCGGAGCGCCTGCCCGCCGGCGCGGAGCCGATCCTGCACAGCGACATGGGATGGCAGTACCAGCACCGATGGTGGAGGGACGAGCTCGAACGCCTCGGCATCCGCCAGTCCATGAGTCGCAAGGGCAACTGCCTGGACAACGCCGCCACCGAGCAGGTCTTCGGCCACTTGAAGGACGAGTTCTACCGCGGCCGCGAGTTCGACTCGTACGAGCGGTTCAAGCGCGAGCTGGATGCGTACATCATCCATTGGAACACCAGACGGCGCCAGATACGACTCGGGGGACACACCCCGGAGGAGTTCCGGAGCATGTCCCTCGCGGTCTAGGGCTGTATCCTAATTAACAACGTCCAACAATCGGGGCGCAGTTCACAGCGGTCAGCACGGGGCTTGTATCTATAGGTATAACAGATGTTTCGAGGTCTTTGTCTTTCCCCGTTGTCTATTTAGACGTGCAACGTTGGTCGAACGCGGCACCAGACTGCGCGAACGGCGCGTAAGCTACGGCATCACCCAACAGCAGGTCGGCGAGGCGCTGTGCGTGCCGTCGAGCCGCATCAGCGAAATCGAACGCGGAACACGGAACCTGCCCGAACTCGAGCAACGGGCCATCCAATGGATTCACTCCATCACCAACCCAAAACAACACTCCCAAACACTCGGCAATGTATAGGAGCATCAAAACACACCTAACTTCTATTGAACAGACACAGCCGTGCAAGATACGCAGTGTCACACCGACGCACGCGAGCTCGCGGTGGACCCTAGTCCAGTCGGGTCGTTTGTACACGCTTTCCCATTCGCCCCTGCCGGGGAACAGTATCGAATACACCTCGTCGTCCCCGAGTGTGGCGTACGTGGCTGGAAGTTTGCTGTTGGCCAAGAGTTGGTGTTCGGAGCTTTTTCTATGGCTTCCGTTATCTCTTACATTAACGCTTTTTTGACTTTGGTTCCCTCACTGAGTTGTTTGGCGGCCTGCTTCCTCCGGATGCTGTCGTTTAGTTGCCTTTTTTGTTCTCAACGGGATGAAGGCTTTGTCATAAGGCGGGCGCGCTGGAGAACGCCATCAGCCAGTGTTCCAGACATTACGTTTCAATTACCGTGTTCCAAACATTGCCTGGACAGATGCTTAGGATATCCGATCGTCTGGGCCATTACCATCGGTATGCCGAAGTGCAGCTCCATCGCATGTCGCTGTTTCTTAGGGATATGCATAATCCCCTCCATCTAGCTTTCGAGAAAACGTTTGCGGCCTGTTGTCACCAGATGATGAACGCATCCACAGCCATTTAGACAAGAAAACAGGTTGTCATAGCTTCATTAAGAAATTGCTGGTGTGAGAAGATGTGTGGATTCGAACTTTTGTTCGATTTGTGCTGTATGCTGTCAATTGCTTTTTAAATTTAAAGATTGTTGCAAAGGAAGCGAATAGAGCATGAAGGGATTCACGATAAACAAAAAGGTTATTCAGAGGATGACGCGTGAGCTGGAGAAAGAATTCAGTAAGAATCCTGTTAAAGTTCCTGTTTGTGCATCGCATTTAGGCCTACCGCAAGATGAGATGAATATTGGTGAGCAGAGACCTGTCGGTGTTGTCAATGATTTTACTATCAACGCGGCGCCACATAGTCAGCTTGCAGTCAATGCTCATGAAATTCATCAAGAAATGAACCTGTCTGGCTCTGACGAAAAAATCGAAGCGATGAAGAAGCTCCTGACTGAAATTTCTCAAAAGATGGATTCTTTAAATTTGTCCGATGAGGATGAACTTGAACTTTCTGAAACCGTTAGTAAGGCCTCGGCGGAAATTGGCAAACAGCATCCAGATAAAGAGAGATTGAAGGATTTTATCCGTTTGATGAAACGTATTCTGGCTCCACTGGCGCTGTCGTCATTATCTGGTGCATCTACTGCTGTTAACGACATTGCAGAACAGTGGGTGCGTCAATTGGCGTCGTTCCTTGCATAAATATTTTCATGATTTGTTTTTGAAAGACGGAATCGGAGGATTGATTTTTGAACGAAGGCAAGGTTTCTGGGGAAAATATTTCTAGAATGGGCATGCTTCATTTCAAAAATGATAAGCTCCCTGACACGAAAGCTCTTCTCCGGATTCATGACGGTCATATTGACATCACCATTGTTTGGAATCCTAGCGATAGCACGTTTGAACGCTGTTTCTTTTCGGAACATGTGTTCTATGTTGACGATCCAGATCGCAAAAAATATGTTTATGATTTACCTAAACAAATCTGGTTTCGTGATTCTCAGGGATCAGTGGATTTGCTCAGTTGCAAAGTCAGATCATGCAAGGAAAAATACGGGGCAGGTGCTAACGGGATCATTGACGCGGAGTATGCAGTGCTTGATGCTTCGGTGGGGGAAGACTATTCAAGAGTCAATGCAGTACGTACTTCTTTAGACGGTTTGTGCGAATGGCTTGGTATCAGCAGTGTCCTTGTGTCGGCACCGATTGTCGATGACAATAATCGTGTGAGAGAGGGGATATACGCTTAAGTGTCCGGCAGATAGCATCGGGTCAGGCATCCCCGCATTCAATTTTGTTCCTTATTGGACTGTCTCAGTTTCTGGAGATACGACCGAGCTTCATGATTTGGCTTATATGGAAAGTGATTCTCACGAAGTTAAGCGCTGGCAAACGCATCTCGAAAATCATCGGGCCATGCGTGACCTTCTTCGTATTTCGAGTTGGACGGAGCATCTTCTTTCAATAGAAGCAGTCAGCAGGGAAGATGATCCCCTACGGGTGGAGAGTGGTATTCCATATCAGGAAAGGTGGTGCAAGGTTGCCGAGTTGTATCCTAACGCCCACTCGTATGCAAGACGACTCAATTATCTAATTGAGTATTTTGATTTCTGCAACGGCGATTTAAGCTCGTGGTTCAGTCTTCGGGACGCTTATGCACGAGGAATCGACCCTATAGTTTCACTATTCTCCATGAGGGGAGCCTCGATAGAGGCTTGGGTAGTGCAACTTAGCATTGGATTTGAGGCGCTCGGATACCAGTTACTGCAGGAAAAGGGAATAAGTAAGAATAAAGCTGGGGCTAGCCCTTTCATCAGCAGACTTCGCGCTATTGCTTCCGAGCTTGGTGATGATTGGCCTTTCAGCCTTGAACAGTGGGAGCTTGAGATGACTGAATCCTATAACTCGATTAAACATGCGAATCGAGCTCCCGTTGATCGGTTGCAAAGCCTTAATGCATGGAGGAAAGGCATCTTGGTATTTCGTAGTTGGGTTGCATTGCGTTTGGGCGTGTCCAAAGACCAGTTGCTTTTCAGGCTGCAGCTTGATCCGTTGATTCACCCGTATGTGCGTATAGAACAAATTTAGAGTGGCTGAAGAAGTGGTGACGTACTAACTGACATATATGAAATGTCATCAGAGTGTTATTACGAATGAGCGGCATAAGGTATCGCTTGAGAATTGTGAGTATCACTATGCTGTACAACAGCTCGATATTGGGATTTATGTTGAGAATTCGCTCTTGGATTTTGAAATTTAGGGAGCGCATGTCTAACGTGTGAGTCATTATGCTTGTACTCTACGTCTTTCCGTGGATTTCCCATAATCACAAATTGAGCGCTACATATTTTTGAGCATGATTATGCCACTCATGACAGCTCAATATGTTCAGATGATATAGGAGCTCATTGATGATAGGCTTATGGAGTCTAAGCATGCTGGTTATGGGAGTTGACAAGTGCGTTTTCAAATAACTGACGTTGGTAGGATACGGAAAGCGGATATCAAGCTTGACGGTATCACCGTTATTGCTGGTGAGAATAATACTGGTAAGAGTACCGTTGGCAAAGCGTTATTTGCTTATGCTAATGCGGATGGGGATCTGGAGCGTAACATTAAAGAAGAAGTTGCTGCCGAGATTCAGCTTGCAATGTTTACTACTCAGTTCGATGGTCAGTGGGGGCATCCTCGTTTTATGCGTCCTATCATCGATATGATGGTGGATGAGCTTATAGGTACGGATGTAACCGTTCAATCATTAGGTAAATGGCTTAGAGATATGCCTATCTCATCACCTTTACTTTCTGAGAAGGCATCAAAAGCAGCAAGTGATTACTTGAAAAAGCTAGGCGGTCGTTCTCGCAAGGCTATTGCGGTACGGAGTCGGATTGTCTCATTGCTGACGCGTAGTAGGCAGACTTGGAAAAATATTATATTGAATAAAATAATGAGGCATCTGTTTAACGAACAGGCCCATTCGCTTCTTCCCGAATCAAATGAAGATTATGATCTTAAATTATTTTCTAAATCTGAGAATGAATCTTTTAGCCATTGTCTTTTGTTAGATGATCCAGCGCAAGTTGCGCTAGTTGCTTCAGGATTTGAATCTGAGGTTTTCCGCAAAAGGATGGCTTTTAATAGTTCGATTAGTGAAGGTATATATGTTATGGACGCTTCAACAATTGCGTACATTATTGAACATGAAGAGTATTCGCATTCATCAGAAAAAATTGTAAATTTGTTGTCTGGGATTTATGATGGCAGTATCGGTTTCAATGAGCAATATGAACCTATGCTGCGTGAGATATTCCCGACCACAGATGGAATCAAGTTGGTAAATGCATCTATGGGAATTCGGCCTTTAGTGCTACTGAAATCGTTAGTTGCGCGAGGGATTATGCGATCTGATTTGCTTATTGTCTTAGACGAGCCTGAAGTTCATTTACATCCGGCGTGGCAGGTTGTTTATGCGCAAGCTTTGGTGAATATTTACAGGGAATATGGAACACGTTTTCTTGTGACAACACACTCGCCGTATTTCTTTAAAACGTTGTCTGTACTCACGCGACAAATGTCTGATTCTAATGGGTTGACTACTTATCGTGCAACATCTTCTTCTGACGGTGCAGTGTCATTCCGGGAGACTGATCAAAATGAGTGGGATGATTTATATGAAGCGATGATAGAGCCGTTTGATAAGATTACTGCATTGGAGTATATGTAAACATGGCTGAAAGTAAACTTCAGATACAATTTAGACAAAGAGGGTTACTCCCTCAAACATATGCCTATCTGAGCCGTAGCTCAGATGACTCGTCCGGCACGGCTTTGGTACAGAAAAATCCAGTGAATAAAGCTTTAGCTTTGGACGGTGACGCTTTTGCGAGATTATATGCAAAAAAGCATAATACGCGCATAAGCGAAAACAAGAATGGCTTCGATGGACCGATTCCACCGCACAGTGTCGATGCAATCGTCCAATGGGGTGAGAAAAAGGATAGTCGATTAGCTTTAATTGAATTTAAAAATCGTAAAATTGGAAAAATTTTATCACAGACGAACTCTTTTGAATTTGAATTCTGTGAAGAGAGCAGAGGCAAAAGTTTCGAATATTCCATTCGCCGTAAGTTTGTAGAAACATTACTTATGCTCGCGGTAGAATCTATGCCGGGAATCACGAAGCCTAATGAGCAAATTGATGCATATATCGTTGTCAAAGGAAGATCAAATGGAATGATGACTGAAAGGGTACGAGCTCGAGGAGCTGTTAAGGTATTTGGAGATTATGAGAGAATTCTTTTTAGACAGATTAGACTAATAAGTGAGAAGACCTTTGAAGAAATGGTATTGAATAATGTTTTTGGTCAACCTGTATATAAAGAAGACTGATTTTACATATTAGGTTTGTTGATTTTCGATGTTCAAATGTTCTTCACAGCTTTATAAAATACGCGATACATATATGTGTAAGATATTGCGAGTTTTACAAATTAGTGATAGCACACGGTTTCTTGTGTGGATTCGAATTTAGGCTCTAATGAAAAGGTGCGAAAGGTTGGCTTACATTAGTTAAGCTGTAGCAGCTGACGGGCAATGAGCTGCGGACTTTTCTTGGAGATAATTGCGTAGCCGTTCCTTGAATCTGACGTTATTGTATTGGACTTATCCAACCAAGTGACTGCCTTAATATGCTTATGGCTGTATCAGCAGATATAATCGTCGATCAGGACAATCACCTCGTCGCGGATGTGTTCATCCCAATGCTCGGAGGTGGATGGACTCCGTATTCTCTGTCATGTTTCCACCGACAGCAATGCAAACATTCTTGGTCGGCCGGCGGAAGTATGCTCCCACTCCAGACATCGGTTAGACAATTCACGCCTACCCCAGCCAACAACAACCACCATGACCCATTTCCTCGCATATCTGATTGCCGTCAACCTAGTAGCGTTCTTGGTGCTCTCCGTCACCCATCGCCCTACACGAACCCCTGACGGCCGCCGCACCGCCCGCAACCGCAACATTCGCGGCAACAGCCGTCAACCTGCCGATTCGCCGGCCGCACGCGTTCTCTCCATACTCATGCCGCTGCTTGCGCTCGCCGGCGGCTCGGTCGGCATGCTGCTGGGCCTGATTCTATGGGAGCGGAACGTCAACAAACATAACGTCGCCTGGTGGTTCGAAACGGCGGTGGGACTCGTGGCGTGGGGCATGGTGTGCGCGTGGAGATGCGGTCTCGTGTCGTTCAACGGAGCCGGCATGTTCCGTGCCTTCAACCCTGTTATGCTGCGGGGTTTCGGAATATATCTACTCGCGATGAACTGCGTCACCTTGCTGGTGTTCGTCGCCGATAAGAGAATCGCGCTCGCCAACGGCGATACGCCCCGGAGTCGCGGCAGGGGAGCGGGCTCTGACCGATCTGGTGGAGGCGCCCGGAGCAGGGTGCCCGAATCATGGCTGATGGGGCTGTCGTTCATGGGCGGCGCTCTCGGCGGCATAATCGCTATGCGACTGTTCAACCACAAGACCAGGGACTGGTATTTCGTGTGGGGGTTGCCCGTGTTCGTTGTACTGCAGGCTGTGCTGTTCCTATATCTTCATGCGGGCGGGCTGTTCTAGGTTGTGCCGTTTTGCCTAGGCGGTTGTGGTGCGGTTTGATTCTTCGACGAAAGTATGCGCATTGCTGAATATTTGTTTTCATTCGAAGCCGGTTCAATCCCCAATTCCTCTAAGTGGCTTGTTTGTGGCGCCGAAACCGTGAGATGGCGAGTAAGAGTGGCGGAATTCCAACGCTCATCCCCGGTGTTTCCGCGAAACGGTGTCACAAACAAGCGAAGTAGGTTTTCCAGATCTTGTAGAAGAGCGAGAAAAGCCCATTCTCTTACATGTAGTCGGCTTCACTACCCCCAGATTCGTTGCATAGTCGCCGTGGCCATAAATGTGGCCATAAATGCGGCCATAGATATCGACGCTCGAGTAGGGTTGGTTGCGGAAAGGGGCGCATGTGATCCGATCGAACAATGGCGAACGCAAGATGGCCGCCAATACCAAGGCGGGTGCCACCGTTGACAGCGCCGCCGCACAGGTGCAAACGAGCGGCAGGCAGTCGGCAGAGCGCATCGTCCCATACCATCCGCTGCTGCGATTCCTGGCGACGCAGGAACGCAACGTCATTTGGCTGCTGCTGGCCATCGCTTTTCTTCCGGTGGACGGCACCACGCTCGGCCTGTACGCGCCGTTCTGGTCGCCAATCAGTCCGGCGCTGTTCGCCGTGTACTGCCTATGCAATTGGCGGCAACTGCGCATCGCAGCCAACCGGTACCTGCCAATGTTCCTCCTGCCGGTGGCCTGCATAATCCTGTCCATCCCGGGATGGCTGAAATTCGGCATCCACCTCAACGCCGCGTTCATGAGCGTCACCGGATTATTGGGCGTGCTCGCCACTTTGGGTGCGATCGCCATCGCGTTCGGCATCAAACGCATTCCATGGCGTACGCCATTGCGGATTCTCATCGCTTCTTACTGGTTCTCCTTCGGCGTGGGCGTGGTGCAATGGCTATCCATCCATCTGCATATCAAGCCGTTGACCGACTATTTCGCGCACCTCATGTACCGGCAGTACATCACCGATAGTTCGGCGTGGGGCGGTGGTCGCCCGCAGTTCCTGTTCGCGGAGCCCAGCTATATCGGCATGCATCTGTTCGGCATATTGCTGCCGCTTATGTGGCTTATGCGTGGGCGCGACCGTATCTATGCCAAGCGGTTGCGCAACCTCATCGTTGTGTATGCGATTGGCGCTGTGCTGATGCAGGCCGGCACCCGGATCGTCCTTGATTCGGTGGTGGCGTTGCTAGTTGCCATTATTGTGCATAATTCGTGGTGCGACAAGAAACAGCGCGTGCGTGGTATTGCGCAGCTGCTGGGTGCGGTTATGCTTGGTCTGCTGGGTGTGCTTGCCGATTCCCGACTATCTTCGATTGCGGAAAACGGTGCCGAAGGAGACGGATCGTTCTTCGCGCGAATCTACCAGAGTCTTGACCCGATATGCGGGCTGCTCGCCCATCCGTGGACGGTGTTTACCGGATATGGCTCCGGCAACATCATCAACGCGGTATGGGACGGCGCGAAGCATGCGGGACGATTGTTGAATGGCCTGGGCATGAATGGGAGTGCTGCGGTGGGATTCGCGGCTGGCATGAATGCGGACACCGTATGGACGATGTGTGCGTATACCAGCGTTGTCGCCGAATACGGATTGGTCGGCCTGGTTCTGCTGATCATCGCTTCCATAGTTTCCATGACGCGTGTCTTCGATACGGCGGCTGCCGGGCATGGTGTTTGGAGCAAGACTGTTATCTGCTGGCTCGTCCTGATCGTGTACCTGTATATCCAGTGCGAGAACTACGCATTCGCCGCGCTGCCATTGTTTATCTTCGCGGCAAGCAAGCTGCGTAAGTAACCATATTTGACGGGGTGCGGATGTCTTCTTCTAGATAACTTACAGTTAGAGAAGCCGTTATCGCAAGTATTCTTTAACCTGTCCACAAAGCGGCTGGCATCAGCAATCATTTGGGTAGGTAATGTTCAACTGTTCAGTTTTTGAGCTTTGCCGCTCTGGAGCTGCCATAAGCGAGTGAAATATGTCGCGCAACTAGTGGTGAAATCAGTGATGGGGCCAATGGAATTCGTCGGGCTTGGCAAACGCTGTGTGTAGGTTATGCCTTATTTGCCTTACGGGTGGCGTATTTGGCCGGTGCGAAAATGTCATTTCGCTTATATGTGGCAGATAGTCGGCGGGGTTATACCCTCTAACTGTGGAATATGTACCCCCGAAGTGGCTTTTTCCTGTTACGACCTGCCACATATAAGCGAAATGGAAGTTTTCATCTCCTGCAATCTGCCACATATAAGCGAAATGAAATGTGTTTCGTTGCTTAGGGTGCAGTGGTCACGGCCTGTTCGGACCGCAGCTCCTCGATACTTATATGCCAGACGGCAGTCGATGGCCGTCTATGTTGGGTGAAGTGATCTGAAGTGGTTACAAGCTGCGGATTTGCGAGCCGAACGGCCATAGCGCTAGTTTGGCCATCTTGAACGATTGAATGCCGAACGGAATACCGATGATGGTGACGCACAGTACCACCCCTATAACGGCCCAGCTCGCAGACAGAAACAGACCACCCAAAATCAGCCACAGAATATTGCCAATAAGTCGCATACGCACATGATACTGACATGCCGTGCTGATGCCGACAAGTGGCAACGGATAACAGCGAAAGATATAAAAAGCAGCAAAGCCATGGGTAGTGCCCGAAAGGTTGCGCACTTTGGATCATGCCCGTCCATGGCACGATGATCAGTTCGCTTCCTCCGGCATGCCGCCAAGCCGGGACATATCGAGGTAGCGGCGCGAGCTCCACTCGTTCGCGGTCACGTACCGTATGCGCGCGCATACGAGCATCAGCGTGCTGTCGCCGTCCGGGAAGCTGCGACGACGCGCGTGCGGCGGCGGATCTCCCTGTTAAGCCGTTCGATCATGTTATTCGTGCGGATCCTCCTGCGGTGCCCAGCGGGGAACTCGGGCAGGAGGTAGGTCGTGGCCTCGCCTATGCCCTCGCGTGGGTATCCGACCGCTGCGCCGAGCCTTCGCCTCTCCATCTCCGCGGCGACCTGCTCAGCCTTGGCGGTGCCCGTGCCTGTAGCGGCCCGCGCGGTCGCCGACCTCCGGAGGACGCTTACAAATCATGATCAAGGGGTCGTGGAACCACGGATGGTGCGCGTCTGTCGTCATGACCACAATGCGAGTGATCGCCAATCCTCGGGGAATCCCATTTCCGTTGCAGGAATTTCCGGATAGCGGTCCATGAGGCTGATGAATTTGTTCTTCCATGCGGAGCCATCGATTTGTTGCAGCAGGTAGTTTTCCATGGTGAGGAAAGCGGCGGGGCCGGTAGAGTCCGTTCTGAAAGCGTCCCAATCGTTGCCCCACCATTCATTGGCGTGCGAACCGCTCCGATGCTTAGGCAGCTTCGGAACGATACGGGTACTGGTCTCGTTCCAGAAACGATCATGATGTGCAACCATGTTGCGGACTTGCCTAATCGTTTCCAGCCAATTTGAGAGAATCTTGATATCTCCATGTACTGTGGGATTGGTATTTGGGTTAAAAATATGAAGCTTCGCTGCTAGCTTTCTTTTCACAGAATCGGGGGATCCCTGATAGAAATAACCTTTCAGAGTTCCGTAGCTTAGGCAGCCTACTATCATCCAATACGGTGGCAATGGGTCTTTATATGTTCTTTTGAAATGTTTAAGGTATGGCAGATTGGATTTCGTGAACGATGCTCTTAACGAGTTAATGCATGCCAGATAGTCATCAAAGCTGAGCTCAGGCAATCCTTCAGGTGTGGTATATCCAAATTCGCCGCCAAACAAGGAAAGCTCGTGTGCGAGAAAGCTTTTGAGATATATTTCAAAGGTGATTATGCCGTCGAACACGAGAGTTCTCAGTTCTTGATCGAATATGTATCTGCACCAGATTTGCTGGAACTGTGTCCCCTCTCTGAATGGGAGGACATGCTTGTGGTCGCATGAGGAGGATGGGCTAAGGAATGGATACCAGTATCCTTTTAGACGAAAATAGCCAACCTGTTCGAGGTGGCGTTCAAGGGTCTCGACATCTACTCCGCCCAGGCCGTTCTTAATTAGAGTGGCTGCCAGATCTGAAAAATCTTTTGGTGGGTGCTGCGGGTAGGAAAGAACTTGAGCATTGCCGTCATGCGAATTTGCCATGGAGTCCCCTCGAGCAAGAAAAATGCCACCCTAGTGTGCTTCAGTGAGAGGCATTGGTGGCTTTTAACAAACGAACATTCTACCAAAGGTAGAACTTTTTGTCCAATAAAAGACACTTCATACTGCTAGTGGTTAACCTAAGGCGAAAACGCTAAATATGGTGAGTGCATACAGGATTCATCTCATTTCACTCTGTCGAAGTGTGGTCATGATTGCGATTCGATTGGGCCGAATCGGCAGATGATTAACTTGTTTTTCTACTCTCGGTTTGTTTCTTGTCTCCTCCATATAATCGACAGGGAGAAATGGTAGTCAAAGGAGAGTTCCACAGGCGCACAAGCTCAGCAGAACCAAGCGCAGGCTGAACACAGACCTAAGTGCAGACGAACCAACAGGATTCAGGAGCCGTAGCAAAAGTGCATTGGCGCGAACAAAAGCGTAGCGGTTGCGCTAAAAAAGGTGCATGCCATGTGTGTTCTGGGTACTGGCATATTCCATTCGGGCGTTCCTCAGGAATTGTGCCTTTGAAATCGCGGTGGTGAATGGGGGAGTGTCGTAGATCGAGAGAAAAGTCTCCGCAAGGATGTCTATCCGGCTTATTTATGGCAGATTCGAAGAGTTGGTTTTTACTAGGTGGCTTATATATGGCACCTTTTCCGCAGTATGCCGAGTATGAGCTGCGGAATTCCAACGCTTATGCCCGACGTTTTCCGCTTTTGGTGCCATATGTAGGCGAAGTAGTGTTTCCAAACTGTCGAAAACTGCCATATATAAGCGAAGTAGCGGATTCCGACGCAGATGAAACCGGCGAAAACACGCAAAACCGGCGCTGATCAGTCTCTGGGAACACAGAGGAGAGCCAGTCAGCGCCGGTTATATGCGCAAGGTGTTGTCATGGGCGTGAATCAAAACATCCGGAAACGCCAGCACCCGGAAACATCAGCACTCAAAAACGCCAACCATCACCCGCGAATCTGAGAACCGAACGGCCACAAGGCCAGTTTGGCCATCTTGAACGACTGGATGCCGAACGGAATGCCAATGATGGTAATGCAGTTGAGCAGCCCGGCGCCCACATAGCCAATCGCCATCCACAAACCGGCCAGCACGAACCAGATGATGTTGATCAGCACGGATCCCACGCCGCCGCCATACTCCACGGTCTTACCGAACGGTGTCAACGTGAGCCCCGCCATCTTGAACGCCTGAATACCCAGCGGAATGCCCACAATGGTGATGCACAACACCAAGCCGATAATCGCCCAACCGGTGGCGAGCAGCAGCCCGCCCAAAATCAGCCACAAAATATTGCCAAGAAGTCTCATGGGGTCATCCTAACGAACTCTGAGGAATAAGGAAAGAGCCCAAAGCAACGAAACAGGCCCAAACCCATGCCGCAACTGCGATTGAGCTTAATCATCTGCTATTCCACCCGGTAGTGCCCGCTAGTAACCTGTACCTAGTCGTAAACTGCCAATGATTGAGACATTCAGACGGGAGAGAAGCGTGGCTGAAGAACAGAACGCTTCCGTGCTACTCAACTCGCGCCTGATGCGCGAACTCGTACATCACGCGGTGCAGCAATACGACTATGTGATCATCGACACCACACCTATCTGTGGCGAACGATGCCGCGGTGTTCGGCCAGATGGGCAATGGCATGGTCAGGGTCTCTGCCAAGAACGTGACCTTCAAGAGGGTGCTGTGCGAGGCTGTGAACGAACTGCGTGAACTCGGCGTGCCACTGCTCGGTTACGTGTTCAACCTGGCCGACAAGAAGCATGGCCGCATTAGACAGTGCGAACGCGAAGAATGCAATCGGGAAGAATCCTGCTGTTACCAGAAAAAGCTCATTGGTCAAAAGCAACTTAAGTGCGCTGACGAGCCACAGTAGCAGCGTAGCCGCAACCAACAGCCGCAGACGAGCCTTGCGGGAAGAAATACGGAACGTATCCTTCTTCAGCAAGTAGCCGAAAAGCATATACGGTAAGCCAAGGGATCCGCGACCGACACAGACGCCGAGAGTGATGTCATAACTAAGCTCCAAACCATTACCCGCCGCGCTGCATCAGACGAGTGATTGTGCTGGACGGCGCTTCTCGAATAAGAGGAGTGATCTCGGCGGTCACGCGCGTGACGTGTCCTACAGCAGGGGAGCGGTGCGTGGTTTTGCGGTTGAGTTTCGTACTTGCAACTGCACGGGGAATGTCTCGAATGGTTCCTCGATGGGTTGTCCTTCGATGAGCGCCAGAGCCTTTTGCGCCGCATCGACGGCCATGTCGTATGGGCGCTGTCGAACGGTGGTTAGCTCAGCCTCCTTAGCGAAGGTGCTGTCGTCAAATCCGGTTACGGAAATATCTCCAGGCACGGAAAGGCCACTGCGTTGAAGGCGGAAGAACAATGGAATTGCCTGTGAGTCCTGATGGAAACACAATGCGGTGGGTGGGTTGTCTTGCGCCATGATTTCGGAAATTGCCGCATCTAGAATGCTGTCGCCTTTTTGCACTGCCAGTGTGCGGGCGGTCAGTCCGTCAACTGCATCGCAGGCTTCTTGGAATCCGGAAATACGGTTAAATGAGCTGAATCCCAATGTGGAGGAAAAGCTTTCATATAAATACAGCAGGTTACGATGTCCCAGCTTGGCGAGATGCCGAACGATGAGTTTGATGCCTTCTTTGTCGTTGATACCGACAGTTGCGTCGAATCCTTCGCTGGTGGTATTGATGCCGATAATCGGAATTTTTGCGGTTCCGAGACGTTTGACTTCGTCGGGGCTGATGCCAAATGAGGAAACGAATACGGCATCAGCGTTGTTGCGTACGGGAAGTTCCTCGAAGAATGCGTCGCGCGCTTCCGACCCCTCGATGGGGTAGATGACCAGATCGTACCCGGCGTCACGCAAAACATCGTTAAGTCCGGCAATGATTTCGGCGGTGAACCATTCGATGACGCCGCTGTCGACCAATAATGCTATGCGATAGGTTCTACCGGATTTAAGAATTCCTGCCGATCTGGAAACGCTGAAATTCAACGCATCGGCTGCGGCCTGCACTTTCAACCGTGTTGCCTCTGACACCTGTTCAGGGTGTGCGAAAGTGCGTGAGACTGTAGCGTTCGATACGCCTGCCTTCAGTGCCACATCGCCGATGCTCGCTTTCATGGTGCCTCCGAAAGTTTTTCACTGTTGGTTTCAGCCTACCATCATTGCCGTCCTCATGGCTACAGAGTTGAAAGATGAATGAAAAGGGTTGCGATACGACACGCCGTATGAAAAACAATGTGTGCACGCTCACAGCGGTGAGATGAAACGGGTTTCAAATGAAACCGTTTACATTTTAAAAAACCTTGAATTGCCAATATGAAACCCTTGTCGTATGCTATTGCTTGTCCGCAAGGGGCGGATGAAGGCTTACGAGGACGTAAGGAGAGATATGAAAATCAACAAAGGTATCGCAGTGGCAGTGGCGGCCTTGAGCATCGTCGGCTTGGCTGCGTGTGGAAACAGCAATGCCGCGTCCGGCACAACCGATACGAAAGCCGACAAAGGGCTTGACGTTATCGGCAACACCATCACCTACGACCCCAATCATCTCGTGAACGACGGCAAGCCAATCCAGCTCGAGTACTGGAGCTGGGGCAGCAAGGGCACGGATCCTGTCTACAAGATGATTGAGTCCTACACGAAGACGTATCCGAACGTCACCATCAAAACGGTGAATGTTTCATGGGATGATTATTGGACCAAGCTGCCGTTGGCTCTGAAAGGCAAAAACGGTCCGGCCGTTTTCAACATCCACAACTCTCACGATGCGTTGATTCGTCCATACGCAGCGGATTACGATATCGACACGAAGTCTCTGGAATCCGACTACTCCACCGCATCCGTACATGAAGATGAGAACGGTAAAGTCAAGTACATCGACTCCGTGATCAACACCGGCAACATCTACTACAACAAGACATTGTGGAGCGAAGCGGGCCTTACCGACGCCGACATTCCGACCACATGGGACGAATTCATCCAGGTCGCCCAAAAGCTCACCAAGACCGACGGCAGCAAGATGACGCAGGCCGGCTTCAACTTCAACGGCGATGCCTACAGCGCCATCTATCAAGGTCTGAACTATCAGAAGGGTGAACTGCTCTTCAGCGAAGATGGCAAGAAAGCCAACTACAACAACGATGTGACCAAAGAAAACATGCAGTTCCTCAAGGATTTGTATGACAAGTACAAGGTCGGATCTGTTGACTTCGGTAACGATTACACCCAAAGTTTCGGTAACGGCCAGTCTGCGATGATCTACGCTTGGGGCCACATGGAAGGCACGCTGAAAGAAAAGTATCCAGATATTGACTACGGTGTGTTCGCCACCCCAACTTTCTCCGAAGACACTCCGTTTGCATACGACCGTTACAACGGCGAATCTACTCCGGGCGTCAACAAGAACCAGAGCAAGGAACAGCAGGCCGTTGCCCAAGACTTCATCAAGTACCTGCTTGCCAACGATGATTACATTCGTGAAGCGGTATCCGAATTGAACTCCTTCCCAGCCAAGACCTCGCTGCAGAACGACAAGGACATTCTCTCCAAGCCGGTCATGACCGCCATCCAGCCACGCGTAGACCGACTGATCTGGCCGGGGCCGGCACCATCCACCGTTGAATCCAGCGGCACCACTGCTTTCCAGAACGTCTTCCAGAACGGCATGTCCATCGATAAAGCTCTCAAGAAGGCCCAGGATCAGATGGATACCGACATGAAGAGCTCTGACTTCACGTCAATGGAAAGCAAGTACGCTTACTTCGACGAACATAAGTAATACCGATATATCCTTTCCGATCCCTTTTCCAATCCGGGCAGTCGCGGTACGATTCTTCTTCCGCGCCGCGACTGCCTTTTATCTACGAGATACGTTCAATCTTCTTATTCGCTTCGATCCGGCATTCTGTATTGCGTAACAAAACGGTCGAATCGACTCACAGAGAGGCGAGATTCAATGAAAAACAAAAATGGTGAATCTCTGGTATCGAGAATTTTCACCCTACGCAACATGGCCGTTGCCTTCTTGGTGGTCTACTTCGCCATTTTCCTGGCCTACCCAATTTTTAAAGCCTTCGCGGGCAGTCTGCATAACTGGAATCCTCTGATCGGCACTTATGATTGGGCTGGGCTCGACAACTTCAAACAGATCCTCACAGACAAACTCTTCTGGACTTCCATGGGGAACACTGCGGTATTCGCAGGTGTTTCTACACTCTTCCGCATTGTGCTTGGTCTCGGTTTGGCCCTGCTGCTCAGCGCCAAACTCGTCAAATGCAAAGATACCCTCCGCGGTCTGTTCTACATGCCGACCATCACTCCGCTCGTGGCAGTCTCTTTCGTGTGGATGTGGATGTTCGACCCGCAGTTCGGCATGGTAGACAAAATCACAGGACTCGACATCAACTGGCTGCACGACACCAAATGGGCCATGCCGGCAGTCATCATCATGACCATTTGGAAGGATTTCGGCTACGCGACCGTTCTATATTTGGCCGGTCTCATGAATCTTCCTCGAGACGTGTACGAGGCGGCCGCCATCGACGGTGCCAACTCAGTGCAGATTTTCTTCAAAATCACCCTGCCGCTGCTTAAATCAACCACCTTGTTCATTGTCATCACGTCACTGATCAGCTACCTGCAGGCATACGTGCAGATTCTCGTCATGACCGAAGGCGGGCCGGGCACGTCAACCTACACCATCAGCTATCTCATCTTTGATCAGGCATTCCAGAAATACAACTTCGGCGTCGCATCAGCTCAGGCAGTTGTGCTCTTCCTGTTCACTGGTGTGCTCACCCTCATCATGTTCAAGGTTTCTGGAGATTCGGAGGAACTGGTATGAAATCACGTAAAATTGGCGGCATCATTCTTACGATTCTGCTCTTCATCGTCGCCATCATCACCATTGTTCCATTTGTTTGGATGTTCATTTCATCATTCGCGCCAAATAGCGAAATCGTCAAAGTGACCGGAGGATTATTCCCTAAGCCATCCACAATTGACAATTATGTGAGCATCCAAGAAAAGTTCAATTTTTTGCGATTGTTCGCAAACTCGCTGATCGTAGCAGTACTGAAAACCGGTATTGCAATCTACACAAGTGCGGTGCTTGGTTACGTGTTCTCTAAAATGCGATTCCGTGGTCGCAACCTGCTTTTCGGCATCGTTATGAGCACCATGATGATTCCTTGGGCAGTGACCATCATTCCGCAATACGAAATGTTCACCAACTGGGGTTTGCAAGACACCTACACGTCGCTCGTGCTTCCTGGCATGATCAGCGCATTCGGCATCTTTCTGTTCCGTCAATCCATCTCGGGAATTTCTGACGAACTCATTGAAGCGGCAAAACTCGATGGCGCATCCGAAACCAGAATCTTCCATAGCATCATTCTGCCAATGAGCCACAACACCATCGCGGCGCTCGCCATCTTCACCTTCCTGTGGAATTGGGAAGACTACCTGTGGCCATTCTTGATGATCACTGACGAAAACAAGCAGCTGCTCGCTGTCGGCTTGAAGGCCTTCAACGGCCAATATGGCACCGATTACGGCGGATTGTTCGCAGCGACTTCGTTGGCAATTGTTCCAGTGATTATTGTATATATGATTTTCCAGAAGCAGTTCATCGCAGGTATTGCGACGGGCAGTAGCAAGTAAGGCAGGAGTAGCATGGCAAACAACGCATTAGATAACGCAGCCGGCACGGTGTTCGTCGACTATGTGCGCAAGGCGCGGCCGAATATGCGAGAAGCGTCGATCCTGCAGGGGGAGCATTGGAGGATTGGCATTCTAACGGAATCGCTGATCCGTTTCGAATGGTCAGATTCCGGTGAATTTGAGGACAATCTCACGCAGATGGTGGTCAACCGCGATTTTGGCGCCGACCCGCAATTCACGGTGACGCATCGCGACGGACTGCTCATTGTGGACACCCCCGCATTGTATGTGACGTACGATGGCAAGCCGTTCAGCAAAGAAGGTTTGAGCGTGGTCGTCAAAGGCGTGGCCGACACCCAGTTCAATACGTGGTATTACGGCGACGAGCCGAAGCATAATCTCAAAGGCACCGCGCGCACGCTCGACGAGGCGAATGGTGCGATTCCGCTCGGCGACGGTGTGATTTCGCGAGACGGATGGGCGGTACTCGACGATTCCGCCGCGAACGTGATCGTGGAAGCATACGAAGTGAACGGCAAACCGAATCCACTGGGGGCTTGGGTTATGCCACGCGATCACGCGGAAACCGACTTCTACTTCTTCGGCTATGGCCGCCGCTACACCGAAGCGGTGCAAGACTTCTACAAGCTGGCCGGACCAACGCCTCTGCTGCCGCGCTTCGCACTCGGCAACTGGTGGAGCCGCTACTACCGCTACACGCAAGACGAATACCTGCAGCTCATGGACCGGTTCAAGCGCGAAGGCATTCCATTCACCACGTCCGTGATCGACATGGACTGGCACCGCGTGGACGATGTCGATCCGAAATACGGTTCCGGTTGGACCGGCTATTCGTGGGATAAGCAGCTGTTCCCGGACCATAAGGCGTTCTTGCGCGACTTGCACGAGCGCGGCCTGAAAGCCACGTTGAACGTGCATCCGCGAGACGGCGTGCGCGCGTTCGAAGACGACTATGAGGCGGTGGCCAAGCGCGTCGGCATCGATCCCGCAACCGAAGAGGCAGTGGAATTCGACCTCACGAATCCGGATTTCGTAAGCGCCTACTTCGACATGCATCATCGTATGGAAGCCGAAGGCGTTGACTTCTGGTGGCTCGACTGGCAGCAGGGCGGCGTGACCCGCCAGCCGGGACTCGACCCGCTGTGGGTGCTCAACCACTTGCACTACCTGGATTCCGGGCGCTACGAGACTTCTTCCGAACGCAATGTAAATGAGAACTGCGAATGCGAAAAGTGCGCCGAGCCGGGCGCTCGAGATGAGCATGAAATGCATGTCGAGCAATCCAAACGTAACGTGAGTTGCACGGAACGCAACAACCGTTGGCCGCTCACCTTCTCGCGGTATGCTGGCCCGGGTTCGCACCGCTATCCGGTCGGCTTCTCGGGAGACACCATTGTTACGTGGGAATCCTTGCAGTTCCAGCCGTATTTCACTGCTACCGCGTCGAATATCGGCTACGGATGGTGGAGTCACGATATTGGCGGTCATATGTGTGGCTATCGTAACGAGCATTTGGAAGCCCGTTGGTACCAGCTTGGCACGTTCAGCCCGATCAATCGCCTGCATTCCAGCAATTCGCAGTTCATGGGCAAGGAGCCGTGGAACTTCTCCGCGGAAGTGCGCGATTCCATGGTGGGTTCGCTGCGACTGCGCCATATGATGCTGCCGTACTTGTACACCATGAACTATCGCGCCGCGTTTGAGGGCATGCCATTGGTGGAGCCGATGTATTGGGCGGATCCGAACAATCCGCAGGCGTACGAGGTGCCGGACGAATTCCGTTTCGGTACTGAGCTGCTGGTTGCACCAATTGTTTCTGATAATGACGATTCCGCGCAGCTGGGTAGCACGGAAGCATGGCTGCCGCAAGGCGAATGGTATGACTTCTTCGACGGTCGCCGTTACGTTTCGGCAGGGAAGTCCGGGCGTCGTTTGGAAGTGTGGCGTGCGATCGACCGTATGCCGGTGTTTGCCAAGGCTGGCGGTATCGTGCCGTTGCAGCAGCTTGGCGAGGGCAATAAGGTGAATGATCTGGGCAATCCGGAGTCCCTGCAGGTGCTGGTGTTCCCCGGTGCGAACGGTTCGTTCACACTCAAGGAAGACGATGGTTCTGTGGCCTCTGCTGCTTCCGGTTCTGCATCTGCCGAGTCTTGCGATGGCCAAACTCATGTTGCCGATACGCGCATGAGCCTTGACTGGAAGAATACGGACAATGCCACGCAGTTCACCATCAGTCCGGTGGAAGGCTGTGCTGAAGCCATTCCGGCACAGCGTAACTGGGAGATTGTGTTCCGTGGAGTTGCGCAGCCAGACACGCAGAACGTTCGTATCGAAATTGGCGGTAAAGCTTGCAATACTGCAGAAATTACATACGATCAGCAGACGTTGAGTCTGTCGGTCGTTGTGCGCGACGTGCCGTCTACTGCATGCTTGAACGTTACGATTGCAGACGGACTGCAGATTGCTGAGAATTCAGTCGAACAGGACGTGCTTGACGTGCTCTTGCATGCGCAAATGCCGTACATTTCCAAAGAGCATGCGATGCAGGCGATTCGTGAGCAAGGAGTGCGTGCGCTCGGGGCTCTGCGCACCTTCGATACCGCGCCCCGTTTCAGCAACGAGCTGTTTGTCACCTCCGGCATGCCCGATGCGGTGATCGGCGCCCTGGAGGAAATCCTCCTCCGCAGCTGATTGTGGGAGTACCGACATCCATCACCCTTCTATGCCATTCTAGGGTGGTGGATGTTACTCGGGGGGGGTGGGTGTAATCTGCCCTAGAAGGATGGAGTGTAAGAGCCAGACTGAAGGGATTGGACATGCGAGGGAACTCCTGCGATTCGGATTCAACGCCAAAGACGGAGGAAATACATATTGTTTCCTCCAACGCATGGCATAAGCAGCGGACGCATGTTCAGGATCAAGCTCAAAACGTTTCGCAGTTTGAACCGATGACATTCTCGAACACGCCGTTTCCCGTTGATGGGGACGGGCATAGCTGTAAGAGGGTCAAGAAGCAGGTCGTTCCGGGGTGGAGATATTCGTTCGTTGCCTGTCTGGTAATGGTCGACCTTGCCGTCATGCTGGTTTCTCTCGCGTTCAGCCTGTGGGCAAACAATTCTGCATATGAAGCCATCGGTAGCGTCATGCCATTTGGGCTATTTCTTGTTTGCTTCAGTGCCATTTGGGTATTGAGCCTTACAATCGTCGGTGCATACCATAGGCATGTGATGGCGGAGGGCTATGAGCTGTACGCGAAGATCATCAACGCTTCGCTGCTCACTATTATTACGTATTGCTCGATTGCGTTTATTTTCAAACTTGCGCTTCCACGAACGGCACTTATCGTTGCCCCGATCATCGCGTTCCTCCTGGAAGTGATTGCCCGTTGGCAGATGCGTCAGTGGTTGCATCGCAGCCGCAAAAAAGGTTCTTGCAAGTATAAGACCGTGGTGATTGGTTCTTCCGACGGCATTAACCGTGCGTTGCGTACCATGCAGGATTATTCCAATTGGGGGTATTCGCCGGTCGCAGTATGCCCGATCAAAGCTGACGGCAGAAAGAAAGATGCGTATGTGGTCACTTCGTTCGAGCCGGATCCTTCCATTGAAGGTGCCGACAAGCTGAAGGTGATTCCGCTTAATTCCGCGTTCCCCCGCACGTGCGAAAGTCTTTGCGCTCAAGAAGTGTATGTTGCCGACGTGCTGTCTCGTGATTCCGAAATGCTGCATGGTATCTCTCTTGCAGTGGAATCTTTGGGCATGGAGCTTGCGTTGGCCGTGTCTTTGGCTGATGTGAGCGGTCACCGCCTATATTTGCGTAATACGGCTGAGCAGCCGGTGTTGTTGGCGAGTCTGCCGCAATACACTACTGCTACTGCTGTGGTGAAACGTGTCGTCGATATCATAGGTTCGGCTTGCGCGTTGTTGATTTCTTCGCCGATTATGCTCGGTGTGGCTATTGCCATCAAACTCGATGATGGTGGTCCGGTGTTTTTCTCTCAGCAGCGTGTCGGGTTACATGGTAAGCCGTTCACCATGTACAAGTTCCGTTCCATGGTTACCAATGCAGAAGAGTTGAAGAAGAAGCTTGCGGAAGAGAATGGCCAGAGCGATCGTTTTATCTTCAAAATGAAGGATGATCCACGTATTACGAAGATTGGCCATTTTATTCGTAAGACTTCGTTGGATGAGTTCCCTCAGTTCTTTAACGTGTTGAAGGGCGATATGTCTTTGGTTGGGCCTCGTCCGGCGTTGCCTGACGAGGTTGCCCGCTATGGCTCCCTGTATTCCACGCGTTTGCTGGTGAAGCCCGGTATTACTGGTCCGTGGCAGGTTTCCGGTCGTTCGGATCTTTCGCAGGAGCAGAGCGAGTATTTGGACGTTTCGTACATCGAGAATTGGTCCATCGCTGGAGATCTCGCGATTCTCGCGAAGACCGTGCTCGTAGTCTTCCGCGGTACCGGTTCCTACTAAGCTGCGCATTGCGTTGCATAAACTCGAAAAATCGCCTCCCTTTCTAGTAAAAGGGAGGCGATTATTTTGTTGAGATTGGGTCAGTTTTTGTGCTTACTCTTCTTTCGGCTCCTTTGGCTCTTCTTGCCGCCCTCGTCGTAATAGTAATGGTAGTTGCCGTTCGAGGAGACCTTGCGTTCCTTCGCGAAGTTGAACACGAAGCCCATCACCGGAATGTTGAGGTTGTCGAGCTGAACGGAGATTTCCTTCAGATCGCTCTTCACAGTTATGTCACAGCCAGATACAATGCCGCTTTCGGGGAGCTAGGGGCTACGGGCTACGCGGCGCGCTGCACCATGGAAAGCTTCACCGGCGACTCTTTGTTGGAAGCGTGCAGCGACTTTTCCGCCACATTACTCAAGGATTCCGCCACGCTGTTAACAATGTCGGAATCCTGCTTTGCGGCGGGGTTCCATCTTCTTTGATTGCGTTTGCGATGCTGTAACCGTGTAGTGTATGTTCCATTTCAATTGGAGTGTAGAAAGTACCAAGAAATGGTGAAATTCCAATGAAAACTGTTGCTGGGAAAATATTTTAAAAATGAAAATGATTACAAAAGTGGTTGCGTGAGATGGCCTCATTGTGTTTTTCGTATTATGTTGTGTTCTTAAAGATACGAATATATATTCCCTAAGATTCGATTCGTTTTATTCTTAACAATGAGGTACAGTATTTCATGTAGTTATTTACAGTAAAGGAGGGATTTACATGTCCGTTCTTGATGGTTTCAAAGAAGTTGGCGAAAGAACGGGTGGCAAGTTGACCATGACGGTCATGCTTGAATCCGTTCGTTTTTCCAAGGGTGTTTCCGAAGTGCTCGGTCGTCCGGAATTCGTCAAACTGCTGGTGAATTACGAGCGCGGCAAGTTCGCAATCCAGGTGTGCGACGAGAACGACGATTTCGCGGTTCAGTTCAACAATCCGAACGCTGATCGTCCGGCTTCCGTGACCACTCGCAATCTTGACCTGCTTGTTGCAACGCAGAAGTTCTTCACTTTCCCGGAAGTGCCTGCAGACAAGATTGCCTACTTCGCCTTGGAAGGCGAATATCACAGCGATGAGCGCGTGATCCTCTTCGACGCCAAGAACGGGGTCCGCAGCGGCACCGTCGGCAAGCGTGGTCCGAAGGCCGGTCACGGCGGCCGCAAGCGCAGGAAGATCGACGACGTCAAGGAAGCTACGGTGATCGGCGCCAACAACGCCCTGTGAAACCGATAGTATCTTAGTGATATATCGAATCACAATATAGTTTGAGCCTCGTAATATCTTCAAATATTACAAGGCTCAAACTATATGCGTTGAATTACGAAAATTAAATTAAATATCAATCACCAGTCAGCATAAACTTTCAATACGAGCTTGCTTGAGATCAGATGGCGACGCATATCAGTAGCAGTGGTTGGCAAGCCAGTACGAATAGGCTCCCTGAATGGAACCGTAACGCTGTGCGCAATAGCCCCAGAACCACTTGAGCTGGGTCTGGTAATTGGTAGCCCAATCGGCGCCCGCGCTCACCATCTTGCTGCCAGGCAACGCCTGGGGCAGACCATAGGCGCCCGAACTCGGATTCGTTGCGGTGACGCTCCAGCCGGACTCATGGGTAATGATGTATACGGTGGCGGTGAAATCGGCTTCGGTGTAGCCGTTCGACAGCAGATAATCGTGAGCCCACTGCTGCATTTCGCCCGCCGGCACAGTGGTGCCGATCGACGCGGAAGCGCTGGAGGACGACGACGAAGTGGAGCCGGTGCCGACGAGAACGACCTTGTCGACCGGAGCCTTCTTCACATACGAGCTGATCATATTGGAGGAGACCACGGTGTCACCGGACTTGGTCACGAGGTTCGTGGTTTCCATCACGCCCTCTTCGCCCTCCGTCTCAACCTTCTCCTGGCCTTCCGGCAGGCTTGAGGTTTCCTTCTTGACGACATTGAAGCCGATGGCGGTGTCGGAAACCTCGACGCTCGCGCCGGCACGCTGAATGGTGATCACGGTTTTCTCATCGACCTTGGTGGTGAGCGAAGGGGAGACCGTGTCTTCCGGTTCGAGCGTGATATCACCCGCGTCAAGCACGGACTTCACGTCGGTGAAATTGGTGCCGGGCACCACGCGTGACTTGCCGTTGATTTTCACGGTGACGTACGAGGTGTCTCCATTAAGCAGCTCGCGGGCATTGCCACGGGACGCCTCCGCGGAATCGGTGACGGAGAAAGCCGTGACCTGATTGGCCGTATTCCGCTCCGCGGATGTGTAAAGATTGCGCGACACAATGCCGCCGGTAGCCAACAGGCCCATCGCCGCAATCGTTGCGGCGATCTTCACCAGCGAGGACTTGCTCGGCACGGTGAAGGTAGACGATTGGGCGTGCTTGCTGTGGTTAGCCATTCTGCTCCTAAACGCGCGTTCAGATCCTCGGCGAATTCACGCATGCTCGGCATGCGGTGCGCTGCCACACGAGGCTTCGCCGGAAAGCGCACATCTAACAAGCCAGTTTACCTCACGCCATGGAAACCGAGCGGGCGCATATGTAACAGGTGGGCAAAGCAAGCGTACGCAATAGGCGGGCAAAACAAAAAGTGCCGTTGATGTTTACCATCGAACGACACCTTTGAAATCGTTGTAATTTTCAGCCTACTCCACCTGCGCCTCAGCCTCTTCGGCAGCGGCCGCGTTGACATCCAACGCTTTGGCCTGCGCGATCAGATCATCCAGATCCGACGCACGTAACGCACCGGCCTGCTGGAACACGATCTGCTGGTTCTTGACCACCATCAACGTCGGCACGGCCTGCACCTTGGCCGCGGAAGCGAGATCCGGATTCTGGTCGATATCGACCTTGGCGAAATAAACGTCGGGATTCGCTTCGCTCGCCTTTTCGAACGTCGGACCGAATGCGCGGCACGGACCGCACCAGGTCGCCCAAAAATCCACGAATACCAGATCGTTGGATTCCACAATCTGATTGAAATCCTCGGAAGTGACTGCATGCGTTGCCATGATTGCTCCTTGCTGTTCGTTCCATCGACGCGCGTGACGGGCTGCACCCCTCGTATGCGATTGCTTTGGAGTATATAACCGTGCCCCAACCCGACGCATTCCCGGCATGCGCAAGATCCGCTATCAGAGGAATCGTCTTCCATCGCACGCTTTTCCAGCCAATTCACACAAGATGCGTGATAATGGGACTATGCCAGTGATGAATGATGAAGTGCCCGACGAGGGCGATTTCGATGCAGGCCGCCGTCGCGGAGAATTCGACGACATCACGCCGGAGGATTTCATCCGCGGAATAGGAAACCCTCCAGGATGGCTTGCTTCCGGCGAAATCAACCGTATGCGAGGTGAAATGCCGATCCCGTACGTGCTTGTGGTGCCGGTGCGCACCGATGATCTGGGACGTGTCTCACAGGTCGGATCACTGCTTCGTGTGTCTGACGACGGCAGTATCGAGCGAACGCTGATTGCCGGCCGCGTGCTCTACCACGAATCGTTGCGTGAGGCCGTGGCGCGCAATATCGCCAAGGATTTGGGAGATATCGCGTTGCCGCAGCTGCCGGTGAGTCTGCAGCCATTCACCGTGGCCGAGTTTTTCCCGACGCCGGGACTGTCCGATTATTTCGATTCCCGCCAGCATGCGATCGCATTGTGCTACGTGGTGCCGATCGCGGGCGATTGCAAGCCGCAGGACGAGACGCTCGACGTGGAATGGGTCAATCCGAACAGCGAGATTCTCGACACTTTCGTCAACCAGATGAGCAACGGATATGGCACGATTGTGCGTCAGGCGATTGCTTGGACCGGCAGGTAGCCGACAGGCTTATGGTTGACGTCGAAACCGGTCGGCCGTGGGCGCCAGGAAAGCGCGTGGCAGCTTGCGAATGCAGGCAGCGTAAGCGATAGATATATAGGCAATATAGGGGAGAGGAACGGAGTGAGACGATGACGATCGAATTACATAATAACGTGTATTGCGAGGGCGAGGGACTTCCCGTGGTGCTGGTGCACGGGTTCCCCGTGGACCACCGCATGTGGGACGAATGTGCGGAGGCGTTGGAGGCGGCCGCTGTGGAACATGGTATGAAACGGTTCCCGATCTGGGGTCCCGACATGCCCGGTGCGGGAGAAGGGCCGATTCCTTCCGATGAGACTAGTGGCGGCAAAGACACGGACGGCGCTTTCCCCAACGGTTTGGACCGTATGGCCGACGCTTACGTCGACCTGTTGCACGCTGCCGGATACGACAAGGCGATTTGGGTGGGTCTTTCGATGGGCGGCTACCTGATTCTCGACATTCAGCGTTTGCACCCCGAAGCCGTCGCCGCACTGGCATTATGCGACACGAAGGCCGCCGCTGATTCCGAGAAGATGCGTGCGAAACGCATCGCGATCGCCGAGGAATGCGAATCGACGGGTACACACGAACCGGTTATGGGATTCGCCGCCGCCACGCCTGAGGATTCAACCATCAAACAGTCGGACGCCTACCGTGAACAGTTCACGACGTGGATCAACGAACAGCCTGCCGAAGGCATCGCATGGCGTGAGCGCATGGCGGCTGGGCGCCCGGATCTGAACGATGTGTTGCCTGCGATTACAGCACCGGTTGCGGTGATCTGCGGCGACAAGGATCCGTCGAGCCCGCCGAGCGTGATGACGCCGATCGCCGATGCGATGACAGGCACGAGTGCGGATATGACGGTGGTATTCGATTGCGGGCATTTCAGCGCATACGAGCATCCGCAAGCGGTTGCCGACGCGCTGCTCGCGCTGGTGCGCAGGGTGCAGTAGCCGGTATTTTCCGTCGCTGCCGTCAATATCGCAATCAGAAATACAAAAAAGATATAAAAAAATAGAAAAGAAAATACGGAATAGAGAAAAAATATCCGCTCTATCAATCGTATTCAAGGAAAGAAGCAAGCGATGAGCGTGTTCTCACCATTGGCGCTGACTCAGGCACTGCCGTTCCTGCCACTTGCGCAAGGTGACATCGACTATGAGGTTTCGAGACGCGGCGAACCCGACCTGTTCGACACGGCGCTGCTGGAGCCGGCCACGAAGGTCATTCTCGTCAAAGACGGCATGGTGGCGGTGCCGCACGGACAGGGGGCCATCGCGGACTACGCCAACGTGCATATGCGTCTCGCGCAATTGCCCGGCGCCTACGTGGCGGCGGAACTGCACACGCATCCGACGGCGCTCGCCATATTCCTTGGATCGTATGGCGGCAAACGCGACGAACACGTGGTCGCCGTTGACGTGTCTCGCGTGAAAGCCGCGGAGACGGTGGCCGCAAGCAGCGAGCATATGGGCGCGGACGATGCGTTCGGCGAACAGCACGAACCGGAAGCGAAAACGTCGAAATCGTTGCTGGAAAGCGCTGCGGAACGATTCGACTGGGTCGATCTGCGCGGATTCGCACCGCATGCCAGCGCGCGCGAAGCAGGCCAGGCCACGACGGCGATCTCGCTGGGCGTATGGCATGCGCGCCAACGTCATTGCCCCACATGCGGCGCTCCGACCGAACCGGCGTTGGGAGGATGGGCGCAACGCTGCACCAGCGAAGCGGACGGCAAGCGACTGCTGTTCCCCAGAGTGGAACCGGCCGTCATCACGGCGATCGTGGACCATGAGGACCGTCTGCTGCTGCAGCACAACAGCGCATGGCGCAACACCGGACTGTACTCCGTATCGGCCGGCTTCGTGGAAGCCGGAGAAAACCTGGAGCATGCCTGCCGGCGCGAAGCCAAAGAGGAAGTCGGCATAGATATCGGCGAACTCAAATACTTGGGATCGCAGCCATGGCCGTTCCCCGCATCGCTCATGATGGCGTTCAAAGGCGTGGCCAACACCACCGACGTGCGCGTGGACGGCGACGAGACCCTGCAGGCGCGTTGGGTGACCCGCGACGAATACATGAACGAGTTGGTGGCAGGGCGTATGGAAGCTCCCGGAAAGGCCACCATCGCCCGCTACATGATCGAAGAATGGCTCGGCCACGACCTCCCGTAACAAGTTTCGGCACTGCTCTAGGGAAATACATACGATTGACGTAGAATGAGCTTTCATGAGCGAAGAAAACGATAACAAGCCGAATCTGGATGTGCCTGAGCATCTTGAATATTCCGACGAGCATGTGTGGGTGGATGCTTCCACCGAGCCGGCCATGGTGGGTATCACCGAATATGCGGCCGACCAGCTTGGCGAACTCGTGTATATCGATCTGCCGGAAGTCGGCACCGAAGTGCAGGCGGGCGACGAGGTGGCGGAACTGGAATCCTCCAAGGCGGTCACGCCGCTGGTCACTCCGGTGGCCGGCGTGATTCGCTATGTGAACAACGAGGCCGCCGACGATCCAAGCATCGTAACGGGTGACCCGTATGGCGAAGGCTGGATTTTCAAAATCGAACTTGAGGATGACGAGCCAGGACTGCTTTCCTCCGAGGAATACGCCAACATCGTGGCTCAGTGAACGGCACGATTCGGGAAATTGGATGGGAAATCATCGGTATTCCCTGAAAAATCCCTGATTTTCACGCTGGGGTACCAGGTAATTCAATAATCGCCTTTATAGTGGGGTTATGACCGAACCGCAGCCGTTGCCCCAGCGTGAACCGGATTCCATATCCGAAGATGACATGCCGACCGTGCCCATTCCCGCACGCAAGGTGGTCACCACCTTCGACGCGGCTTCGAAACACGAACGCATCGAAGTCAAGCCTCCGCTGACACGACTGTTCCGCCGCACCATTACCAGAGCGTTCAACAAGTGGGTGACGTTCTCAACAAGCATGGTGCTCAATCTCAACTGGTATCCGCGCGTGGAACCATATGTCGGCTACGGCACCGAACATTACTCTCGACTGATCTGCCGAACCGTGTACGGGCCCTTCAAACGTCAGGCGGGTCGTCTGACCCGTGGCATCCGTGCCATGCTCACCATCCCCTCGCCGCATACGAAGGTGCGCATCGCCATCGACGGCGTGCCCCTCGAAACCGTGCAGGTGGGCGCGTCCGAAGTGCACGACGAAGTGGACGCGCAGCGCAATGTCTCCAGTGAATTCGCAGCCTCCGATTCCGCAGGATATCTCGATCTCGTGGCCGAACATTCGCTCGAACCGGGCGTGCACGACGTGTCATACAAGGTACGCAGCCGCAAACCAGTCACAGCCAACCTGTTCACCATCCCCAGCGGTACGAAAGTCGGCGTGATCTCCGACGTGGACGACACCATCATGGTCACGCAGGCGCCAAGCCTGATGAAAGCCGCCTACAATCTGCTGCTGCTCGATCCAAAGAAGAAAATGCCGGTTGCGGGCATGAACCTGCTGTTCAACCGCATTGCGGACATGTTCCCGGACGCGCCGTTCTTCTACCTGTCGACATCTCCATGGAATGTGGAAAGCTCGATCCGGCATTTCATCGCCAACCATGGTTTTCCGGAAGGTCCGCTGCTATTGCGCGACCTCGATCCTCGCCCGAAAACGTTCATTCCTTCCGGAGTGCAGCACAAACTCGAGTATGCCGAACAATTGATGGCTGATTTTCCTGATATGAAGTTCATTCTGATCGGCGATGACGGGCAGAGGGATCCGACCACGTACGCCACGATCGCACGCCGATACCCAGGGCGTGTGCTGGCGATCGGCATCCGGCAGTTGTCTCCACGCGAAGTCGCCGGCAATCTCGGCACCGTTGCGGGGCGTGCGGTCACGCAGCCGATCCCGGTCACCGATGTCCCGGTATTCACGGGAACGACCGGCTCGAATCTGATGAAAACCATGCTGCCGTTCCTGAAACAACAGATGGGCGTCTGACTTTTTCGTACGCCCGGAGCAGGGGGTGCGTGCCGCGTGGGATTGGGAATGCAATGCCGGTATAATCGCGTGCATGACTGATTTTCGGGGTGAACAGGGCGCAACGGGCGCGCGAGAAAGCGACGAAAGCGTGCAAGACAAATGCGGGATGCCGATCGCGAAGCGTGTGCCGAAGGAGCGCGTATTCCACGGCGACACCTTCATCGACGAGTACGAATGGCTGCGCGACAAGGAATCGCATGACGTGCAGGATTACGTCGCCGCGCAGAACCGGTATTGCGAGCAGCGCATGGAACCGTTGAAAACCCTACGCTCCACACTGTTCGACGAGCTCAAGTCGCACGTTCAGGAAAACGACATGTCCGTGCCGACACGCATGGATGGCTACTGGTATTTCGTACGCACCCAGGAGGGCCAGCAGTATGCGGTGCAATGCCGTGTGCCTATTCGAGGCGCAGACGATTGGGATCCGCCAACCATTGAAATCGGCGTGCCCATCGACGGCGAACAAGTGGTGTTCGACACCAATGCCGAAGCGCAAGGCCATGATTTCTTCCGTATCGGCGGCATGGATATTTCCAAAGACGGACGTTGGATGCTGTACGGCATCGACACCAGCGGCGACGAACGTTACGATTTCCGCATCCGCAGCTTGGAAACCGGCAAGGAACTGCCGGAAGTGTTCGAGGGCATCGGTGGCGCCTGCTTCACACCGGACGCGCAATGGGTGTTCTATGTGAAGCTCGACGACGCGTGGCGTCCATACGCGGTGATGAGGCACCGCGTCGGCACTCCCATCGTCGACGATGTGGAGGTGTACCGCGAACGAGACGAACGATTCTGGGTTGGCATCGGCCTGTCGTTCGACGAACGCAATCTGGTGATCGGCACCGGGTCGAAGACTACCACCGAGGTATTGCTGCTTTCCACCGACGATCCGGAAGGCGAATTCCGCGCGTTCATTCCGCGCGAGCAGGACGTGGAATACGACGTGAGTTTCAGCCGTTTCGAAGGTGCCGGCGAATGCGGTGAGGATATTCCGCTCGCCGTGGTCTATCACAATGCGTTGAACCCGAATTTCGAAATCGATGTGATCGACATGCGCTCCCATGAGCCCCCGTACCGTTTGGGTGAGGGCGTGCGTGTGGCCGTCGGTTCGCCGTACGGATGCGAGCACGGCGACGAGGTCGAACCGGGCGCTTCTGAGATGCCGATCGGCACACCGTATTCCAATCCCTGCAATCCAGCCATTTTGCAGGGCGCGCATGGTCTTGGCATTGAGGGGATCTCGATTCACCGGCATTATGTGGCGTTGCAGTACCGGGCGGAAAGCCTGACGCATATTGCGGTGATGACGAAGGATGCCGCTGCGGAGGATTTTCTTGCGGGGCGTCCATGGAAGTTCACCGAGCTGGTTCCCCACGCGTTGGAAGACGATTGGGATGTCGACGAGTCGGTGGACGAGATCAACGAGGAACGTGCCGAAGTGTGGGGCGCGCTCGACCAATTGGCCGCCGCGCAAGGCGAGGGGTCGGCCGTGCATGGGGTTTCCCGCAAGGCGATGACCTCATCGGATGGTGCGACCGCCGATGCGATGCCGGGGGAGACCCGGCGCTTGTATTCGATTGGTGTGGGAGGCAATCCTTCGTATGATGCGCCCCGCATGCGCTACTCGTTCTCCAGTTACACGCGTCCCGGCGAACTGCATGATATCGATCCGGCGACCGGCGAGGATCGCCTGTTGAGGCGTGCCACGGTGCTTGGTGGATTTGAACCGCGCGAATACATGGAGCGCAGGGTGTGGGTTACCGCCCGCGATGGCGAGCGCATTCCTGTTTCCTTGGTGTGGCGCAGGGATGTGCCTGCGTGTGATTCGGCGATGTTCGTTACCGGGTATGGCGCGTATGAGATCAGTTCGGATCCGGGATTCTCGGTGTCTCGCATCAGCATGCTTGATCGTGGTGTGCTTTATGCGGTGCCGCACATTCGCGGCGGCGGTGAGATGGGTCGTGCTTGGTATGAGCAGGGGCATTTGCTCAATAAGAAGCATTCGTTTGAGGATTTCGTTGATGCCGTGCGTGCGTTGCAGTGTGCCGGTTTGGCGTCGCCTGCTCGCACGGTGGCCGATGGCGGTTCCGCCGGTGGCCTGTTGATGGGTGCCGTGGCGAATATGGCTCCCGAATGTTTCGCGGGCGTTGAGGCGGATGTGCCTTTTGTGGATGCGTTGACGTCGATTCTTGATCCGTCGTTGCCGTTGACGGTTACGGAGTGGGATGAGTGGGGCGATCCGCTGCATAATGCGGACGTGTATCGGTATATGAAGGAATATACGCCGTATGAGAATGCGCCGTCTGATGCAAATGATGCGCGGGTTGCGGTTTTTCCCAAGATTTTCATTACCACGTCGATGAATGACACTCGTGTGCTGTATGTGGAGCCGATGAAATGGTTGGCCCGACTGCAGCGTGCGGGCGTGGATGCCGTGGCGAAGATTGAGGTTGAGGCTGGTCATGGGGGTACGTCTGGAAGGTACAAGCAGTGGGAGGAGATCTCCTATGAGAATGCTTGGTGTCTTGGCGTGATGGGTATTACCAGCTGATTAGGCTGTGCGATTTGTGAGATTCGTATGATTCATGCTTTTCGTGTGTTTCGTACAGGAAAGCGGCATGGAGTGTCCATTAGTTGAGCGTTTTAAGTCCACGTGCTGATTCGTTGACTAGAGTCGCGTGCTATGAGTGATTCTGCAAAGAAGTACACCATCGCCGTCATTCCGGGCGATGGCATTGGCAAGGAAGTGACTCCGTGGGCTCAGAAGGCTCTGGAGAAGGCGGCCGAGGGCGTTGCCGAATTCGATTACGAGAATTTCGATCTTGGCGCCGAACGTTACCTGCGTGACGGTGCGATTCTTCCGGAAGAGGAAGAGGAACGCATCAAGAAGACCGACGCGATCCTGTTGGGCGCAGTCGGCGATCCGCGTATCAAGGCCGGCATTCTCGAACGTGGCCTGCTGCTCAAGCTCCGTTTCGATCTCGACCAGTACGTCAACCTGCGTCCGTCCAAGCTGTACAAGGGCGTGACCTCCCCGCTCGCCAACCCGGGTGATATCGACTTCGTCGTGGTGCGTGAAGGCACCGAAGGCCTGTACTGCGGCGCCGGCGGAGCGGTTCGCCGCGGCACCCCGAACGAGGTGGCCACCGAAGTTTCCATCAACACCGCCTACGGCGTGGAACGTGTGGTGCGTTACGCCTTCCAGCTGGCCATGAAGCGCAGGAAGCATGTGACCCTCGTGCACAAGAAGAACGTGCTCGTCAACGCCGGAGACATGTGGCAGCGCATCGTCGATAAGGTCGCCGAGGAATATCCGGAAGTTTCCCACGACTATCTGCATATCGACGCGACCACCATTTTCATGGTGTCGAATCCGTCCCGCTTCGACGTGATTCTCACTGACAACCTGTTCGGCGACATCATCACCGACGAGGCAGGTGCCGTGGTCGGCGGTGTCGGATACTCCGCTTCCGGATGCATCAACGCTTCCAACGAATACCCGTCCATGTTCGAGCCGATTCACGGTTCCGCACCGGATATCGCAGGCCAGAACAAGGCCAATCCGACCGCCGCGATCCTTTCTGCGGCCATGCTGCTGCGCCACCTCGGTTTCGACGACGCCGCGGCCAAGATCGATGCGGCCGTCGAAGCGGACATCGAAGAGCTGGGATCCGCTACCCGCTCCACCGACGAGGTCGGACGCGACATTCTGGCACGCATGTGACATATGATCCGGAACGCATGATCGCGCCGGATATGTTCGCCTGTTGAGACGCCTGTCGAAATCGAGTTCATGCTTGAATTCGACAGGCGTCTCGCATATTCAGGGGGATTTCAGGGATTGCTTTCAGGGTGGATGAAAGCAACAAGGCAAATTATGGGATATTGTTGAAACCATGAGTGACAACAATGCCGATTACAACGGTTCCGGCCAAGACGAGTATTTCGCGACGAACGATTCAACTCAAGCCGATTACAGGCAGTCGCAGGATGGCTACAATCAGCCTGCATCACAGCCGCACAATCCCGACCCGTACGCATCGCAGCAGCCCGTGCAGGGATATGCCCCGGGTACGCAGGGCAACAACATCCCCGGCGGTACGTACGGCAATGGTCAGCCATATGGTCAGTCGGCTGCTTACGGTTCGTCCGTCCCCGCATATGGCTCGGCCGCTCCCGCTTACGGGCAGCCGACTCAGCCTGCGCAACCTGCACAGCCCATCTACGGCCAGCCGACGTACGGACCTACGGATTACGCACAATCGGCGCAGACCCCCTATTATCAGGAGCCGACTCAGCCCCAATACACGCAGTCCGCATACAATCAGCCACCAACCTACGCGCAGCAGACCTACTATCAGGCGACCCAACAGCAGCCCGGCTATGGCTACGCGCAGAAGTCGAAGATCGTCGCCGGCCTGCTCGGCCTGTTCCTCGGCACCCTCGGCGTGCACAACTTCTATCTGGGATACACAGGCAAGGCCGTGGCCCAGCTGTTGCTGACCCTGATCGGATGGATCATCCTCATCGGACCGATCATTTCCGGAATCTGGGCTCTGATCGAAGCCGTCCTCATCCTGTGCTCCAGCTACGGGTCCAACTGGCACCGCGATGGGCACGGCCAAGAACTCCAAGATTGATGGGCAGAGGGCTGTATAAGCAGCCGGGCGGCAAACTCGTAGGGGTTTCCGTCCGGCTTTCTGATGACATTCCAGCATATTTCCGCGAATGTGCAAGTTCCATCCAATCCGTGGAACAATGTCGGATCGACGGCGATTTCTTTCTTGACGGCGATGACAAGGATTCCCGCCGACTATTGCAGGATTGGGAAAACTTGCTGCAAAGCCAGCGAGGCGCGCCCACACGCGACATTACGCGACGATTGCAAGCGATTACCGCGAACTATCCGAACGTGCGATTGGTGGGTATGACGGCAGAAGGCATTGCCATCGCTTTTCTCCGCGCAATCACAGGCAGTGAATCGCGTAATGCGGAAGATGCAACGGGCAACGGAAATATCGCGCGGTCCACGAAACAATATTCCGGGGAACAACCGGGAATGCATAATGCGCTGACACAAGAGGAATATCTGGAACGCTGGCGGGACCTGAAACCGACCGTCATCCACGACAAGCCGCGCGACCCGAACGAACAAATGGAAACTGACATCGCATGGGCGCGCGAAGTGGCGGCAGGCAAACGCGAACCCACGCTGCGTATCTGGGAATGGGCCGCTCCGGCCGTGGTCATCGGCAAATTCCAGTCGCTCGAAGACGAAGTCAATACGGCGGTCGCGCAGAAGGAAGGATTCACCGTGGTCCGACGTTGCACCGGCGGCGGGGCGATGTTCATCGAACCGGGCAATACCATCACCTACTCGTTGTACGCGCCGTTCGATTTCACCCAAGGCATAAGCATCGAGGAATCATACCGGCTCTGCGATTTCTGGCTGGTGCGCGCGCTTAAGGAACTCGGGCTCGACGTACGATTCTCCGGACTCAACGACATCGCCACGCAATACGGCAAACTCGGCGGAGCCGCACAACGCCGATTCACACCAGTAGAGGGAGGGCCTGGCGCCATACTGCACCACGTGACCCTCGCCTACGATATCGACGCGGAAAAAATGGGGCGGGTATTGAACACCTCACGTGAGAAAATGTCGGACAAAGCGGTGAAATCAGCGGTAAAACGAGTCGATCCAATGCGCTCGCAGACGGGCATGAGTCGTGAAGACGTGGTTGAACGGCTGCTCGACGCCGCCAGGCGAGTTACAATGTAGCCCGATGGTCGAAGCCGCCCCTGATATCAAGGGCAATGAGAACGTTACGAAAGCTTGGTGTTCCGTGAGGGCATGTGGAATCGCAACAAGCTTTCGAAGCCGCGGCAGCGCGCCCGGCAACACGCCTGGCGGCGTGCCCAGAGGATGTGCCTATGAACGGAGGTGTGACAAATGGCTACGCCAAACGAGACCAATAGTGGACCCAGTGGCGAAAGCGCGACGTTGCTGCACACCGCGTTGTTCAAGCAGGTTTCTTCCGAAGAGGCGGAGGAACTGCTGCCGCATCTGCAGCATGCCGAATACAGCAAGGGCGACTATATTTTCCGCGAAGGCGACACCGATCACCGCATGTATCTGCTGGAACGCGGGCGCGTCAAACTGATCCGGCAATCGTCCGACAGACGTGTGCAGTTGTTGAGCATTCATGCGTACGGCGAAGTGCTGGGTGAGATTCCGGTGTTCGATCCGCATGGTGGACCGCGCACCGCGTCCGCCGTGGCCATGACCAGTGACACGAAAGTCGTATGGCTTGAGCATGACGCCCTGTTCGCATGGCTTGACGAGCATCCGCGCGTGGCCGTCGACATGCTTCAGGTGCTCGCGCATCGCATGCGTGACAACAACGAGCGCATTTCGGAGCTTGTGTTCATGGACGTGCCGGGACGTTTGGCGAAAACGCTGCTGAATCTGGCGTCACGCTTCGGCGAGCCGGTCGAGGCGGGGTTGAAGGTGCCGCACGATCTGACGCAGGAGGAAATGGCGCAGCTGGTCGGTTCGTCGCGCGAGACGGTGAACAAGGCGCTGATGGATTTCGCCAACCGTGGATGGATTGCGCGTGAGGGCCGTTCCATCATCATCTACCAGCCTGGCATGCTTATTCGACGATCGAGACGATAATTTTCGACTGTTTTCCAGTGTTTTTCAAGTTTTACGGTTGTTTGTGAGAAACCCGTGATGGCTGCGATCGGCCGGTTGATTAGTAGACCCACCACTTTAGAATGGGCACCATGCCCGAAAAGAAGACTTTGACCGTTCAACGTGTGCTCGCACTCGTGATTGCCTACATCACGCTGAGTGTGGGTGGCGGCGTGGCCGCCAGTTTGTTCCTCCTACCGGCGGTTTTCGGCGCGAACAGCGTCGCCAAGGCGGTTATTCCGTCGCTGTCGGTCGAAGGTATTGATTTTGATGTGACCAGCCTGCCGCAGAAGTCGACCATGTACGCTTCCGATGGCACCACGAAAATCACCGAATTCTGGGATCAGAATCGTGAAGTCGTGCCGTTGAAGAAGATTTCCAAATACATGCAGCAGGCCGTGGTAGCGCGTGAAGACAGACGATTCTTCACTCACGGCGGCGTTGATGTGCAGGGTGTGTTCCGCGCGTTCGTCCAAACATATATGAAGGGCGACCATCAGGGCGGTTCCTCCCTTACCCAGCAGTATGTCAAAAACGTGCTGATCCTGCAGGCGCAGCAGGATGACGATCCGATCGCACAATACCATGCGTCGGAAGATACCATCGCACGAAAAATGAGGGAAATGCTGATTTCCGTGCAAATGGAAAAGCAGTATTCCAAGCCTGAAATTTTGCAGGGATATCTCAATATCGCACAGTTTGGCGGCAATAGCCTCTATGGCGTGCAGGCGGCTGCGAAGCGGTATTTCAACACCACCGCAGATCAGCTGAACATCGTGCAGTCCGCCACCATCGCGGCAATCACCAAGAATCCGAACGCTTACGATCCTTCCGTCGAATCGAACCAGCCGGAATCCGAGAAGCAACGCAATATCGTGCTGCAGCTGATGAACGAGCAGGGCTATATTTCGGATGCGGAATATCAAGAGGCGGTCAATACTCCGCTCGCAGATACGCTTGATGTCCAGCCTATTTCCACCGGTTGCATGGCCGCGGACTATGATGCGGGCTATTTCTGCGATTACGTGGTGCATAAGATTTTGAATTCCAAGGAATTCGGCAAGACCAGCGAGGACAGGGAAAGACTGCTGAAAGAGGGCGGTCTGAAGATCGTCACCACGTTGGATATCGATGCCAACACCTTGTTGAACGAAACCGCGCGCAACACCATCCCACCGGAAGATTCCTCCGGCATGGAAATCGTGATGGCGTCCGTCAAACCGGGTACCGGAGAAGTGTTGGGCTTCGGTCTGAATCGAACGTATGATGCCACCGAAGCGGCGCAGAACGACCAGACCAGGGATTCCATGAACTATGCCGTGGATCGAGAAGACGGCGGCGGCATGGGCTTCTCCATCGGCTCGTCGTGGAAGCCTGTCAATCTGGTGGCATGGATGGAAGCGGGACATTCCGTCAACGAAAACCTGCAGACGTCCACGAGGTATTCGACCTCGTTGTTCGCATGCGATCGTTATACCGGCGGCACTGATACGTGGAACGTCACCAACGCAATAACCAATGGAACGGTGAACCCGGAAACGCCGGCATTGGCTTTGGCAAGGTCTCATAACACCACGCAGGCTTCCATGGGATCCATCATCGGCTTGTGCAAGATTGCCGATACCGCAACTGAACTTGGCTATCATGATGCGAATACCGGTGAGACGCTCGACAAGACCTCATCATTCGTGCCTGCTATGATGGTCGGCAACGTCAACGTGTCCCCGCTGACGATGGCAAGCATCTTCGCTGTATATGCGTCCAATGGCGTGCAGTGCGATCCGATCGCGCTGAAGCAGGTGACTGATGTGGACGGCAATGATATTAAGGTGCCTTCCGCGAACTGCCATCAGGCGGTCGATCCGGAAATCATCCAAACGCTTGCTTGGGCCATGAATCAAGGCGTTGTTCGTTCCGATGGCGCAGGCGGTGTGGCACAGCTAGCCAATGGACGTAAGACCTTCGCCAAGACCGGTACCCACGAGGATCAGCTAGTTACGACAGGTGGTTTCATTCCGAACCAGATCGCCACATTCGTGCTCGTCGGTGACGTGCAGAACCCGGTTGGCCACCCGATTGCGAATATCGCTATCAACGGCCAGTACCACAGTTACTGGGATGGTTCCACCATCGCGGCCCCGGCATGGCGTGACTTTATGAATGCTTATGCGGAACGCAAACAGCTGCCGATTGACAACGATTATGGGCAGCCTGCGGCCAAGTATTCCGCAACATCCAGCACGGTCACCAAGATCGGCGGTGGAAAGCAGAATGCCACCCAGCAGCAAAGCACAATCATTCAGCAGCAGAACCAGTCGCTTCAGCAGCAAAGCCAGCAGAACGACCAGCAGGATGATCAGGATCAGCAGCAGACCGAAGATGAGTGACGCTTCCGCAATTCAGCGAATGGAAGTGAACAATCAATGAACGCCCGCCACGCTCGGCGGGCGTTCTGCGTAGAATGCAGATAGTGCCGGTTTTATGGCACGAAATCTCCAGAGAAGCTCAAGGGGAATACAAGAAGAAGGTTCAGCCGATCGGCATGGAGCCAGTAGGTGCGACCGGAGGGGAGCTACTACGATGAGCGAAGACGAAAAGAAGGCGAAGCGGTCGAAGAAGGCTACAACCAATGGCACGGTTGGCCTGTTCGATCCTATGACTTTGCGTGGCATGACCGTGCGCAACCGCATCTGGCTGCCGCCAATGGATACGTATTCCGCGTTGGCCCAGGATGGCCTGCCCACGCCATTCCACTACCAGCATTATGTGTCACGTGCCATGGGCGGTTTCGGCATGGTTATCGTGGAAGCCACCGCAGTGACGCCGGAGGGTCGTATTTCGCCGTGCGACTTGGGATTGTGGGCCGACGAGCAGATGGACGCATGGCGTTGGATCGTTGCCGATGCGAAGGCCGCCGGCGCGACGATGGCGGTGCAGCTCAACCATGCCGGACGCAAGGCTTCCACCGGCTGCTTCTCCATCGGATACGAGCATGAGAGCGTGCCGGAAGAGCAGGGCGGATGGCAGACCGTGGGGCCAAGCGCCAACGCGTTCGGGCCGTTGGACAAGCCTCGCGAACTCACCGTTGACGAAATCCATGCCATCGTCGACCAGTTCCGCGACGCCGCTTGGCGTGCTTATGATATCGGCTTCGACGCGGTGGAAATTCATGCGGCCCACGGCTATCTGCTGTCGCAATTCCTCGATCCGCTGATCAACGAGCGCGAGGATGAATACGGCGGATCGTTCGACAACCGTATCCGCATACTGGTCGAAGTCGTGGACGCCGTGCGTTCCGTCATCCCCGACACCATGCCGGTGCTGGTGCGCGTTTCCGCGACCGATTGGGCCGCCGGAGGCTGGGATCTCGATCAGACCGTCGACCTTGCCAAAGTCCTGAAGAAGCACGGTGTCGATCTGATGGACGTCTCCACCGGAGGCATGATTCCGGGCGTGACCATTCCCGTCAAACCCGATTATCAGGTTCCATTCGCCGAACAGGTGCGCTCGCGTGCCGAAATTCCAACCACGGCCGTCGGATTGATCACCAAGCCGAAGCAGGCCAAGAAGATTTTGAAATCCGGTGCCGCCGACGCCATCGAAATCGGACGTGCGGCGCTTCGTGATCCGAATTGGCCTCTTCGCGCCGCCCACAAGCTCGGTATTCCGACCGAAGATGCGCCCTACCAGCCGCAGTATGTGCGTGGCGCATACTAAACGCAACCAATAACCAAGGTAATATCGAACAACAATCGAACAACAATAATGCGCCCTGCACCGCGTTGGCGGTCGCAGGGCGCATTATTATTTGGTGCTCGCTGCCGATTGAAATAATCGGTATCAGGCGTCGATGCCGACAGCCTGGCTCACATGGTCGAATCCGTCGCGCTTGAGCAGTTCGGCAAGGCCGCGCTTCAACACGGTGATCTGCTGCGGTCCGCGATACATCAGCGAGCTGATGAACATGACCAACGACGAGCCGGAACGAATCTTCGCATACGCCTGCTGCGGAGTGAACACGCCGCCGATGCCGGCAATCGCAAAACGGTCGCCATACTCGCGGTACACCTGCTTGATGCGTTCGTTGCTGGCCTCATAGCATGGCGAACCTGACAGTCCGCCCTCCCAATCGCGAGGAATCTCCATGCCGGCGCGGTCCTTCTGCAGATTCGCAATCGACAAGCCCTGCACATTGTGTTCGGCAAGCACGTCAAGCAGATCCTTGAACTCTTCCCAGGACTTATTCAACGGCATCTTCACCAGCGTGGGCTGTGGACGTTCGATCTTGTCGAGTTCGGTGAACAGCTTGTCGAGCGCTTCAGGGCTCTGATTGAACGGTTCGCCGGCCATCGTGTTCGGGCAGGAGATGTTCACTTCGACCATGGCGGTGCGACCGGCCGTGCGGCGCATCGAAATGCAGTAATCCTCGATGCCTTCGTCCAAATCGCCGGTCTTATCGTCATTCGTACGCGCGATCGACACGGAAATCTGCATGTCGCGCGCCTTCGTCCAAGCCTGTTCCGCGCGCGGAACAACGATTTCCGAACCCTCATTGGCAAGACCGACATGCACTATCATCGAATCATATTCGGGCAGACGGTGGAACCACGGCTTCGGATTGCCGGGGCACGGACGAGACGTGGTGGATCCGACCGTTTCGAAGCCGAAGCCGGCGTTGTCGAGCAGCACCGGCATCTCGCAGTTCTTGTCGAGGCCGGCGGAAAGGCCGAACGGATTGACGAAGTCGACGCCCATCACGCTGGTTTCCAGCACGGGGTCGGAATAGTTGAGCATTTCACGGCACGCCCACATCAGCGGCGGAATGTTCTTGGTGATCTTGCAGAACTGAATCATCTGGTCGTGCGCCACATCGGGCGTCTGATTGAACACGAAATGCGGCTTGATGATGTGCTTGTAGCCGAAGGTGAAGAGATCTGTGGTGGCTTTGTTCACCGCATCGTGCCAGAAATTCTCAGAAACATACGTCATGGTTCACTATTCTCGCACCGTTTGTCGCAGGAAAGCAACACGTCGATTGATTTCGCTGACGGGATGTCGACGTTCGTTTTTGTTCGATTTGAACGATTACAGGAGTGCCAAGTATATTTTTTCGTGGGGAAAACGCGCGAAACGCTCATCTCAGTTTTTATTTTGAGTGAACATGTGCGATAATGTTCGAATGATATCGTCACAACGTCAGCATTTGATTTTGAGCAGGTTGCGTACCCGCGGTGCGGTGCGTATCACCGCATTGTCCAAGGAATTGGGCGTTTCCGCCATGACCATCCGACGCGATATCGCCGATCTGGCCGACAAGGGTCTGCTGAAGCGTGTGCACGGCGGCGCCGTCACCACCAGCACGCTGCTGAGTGAGCCGCTGTTCTCCGTAAAGTCGCAGATGGACATCGGATTGAAGGACGCCATCGCACAGGAAGCCATCAAATATGTGGCACCCGGCGACGTGATCGCCATCGGCGGCGGCACCACCGCATACGTATTCGCGCAACATCTGTTGGAATCACAGCAGTCGTCGGGGATCACCATCCTCACCAACTCCATTCCGGTGGCGGAACTGGTGCAGGCGCTGGAATCGAAAGACGTGGAAGTCATCGTGACCGGCGGCGTGACCACCCGATCCAACTCGCTCGTAGGCCCGATCGCAGACAAAGTGGTGGCCTCCCTGCGCGTCAACACAGTCTTCCTGGGCACGCATTCCGTGTCCATTCCGCGCGGCTTCCTCATGCCGAACTCGCTTGAGGCCGCAACCGATATGGCAATGATGGACATTGCCGATCGCACCATAATTTTGACCGATCACACCAAGTGGAGCTGCACATCATTGTCGCTTTTCGCACGCTTCGACCAGGTGGACACGGTCATTACCGATGATGGACTAGACCCCGATTCGGTTGGGAAAACAAGGGATTTGGTTAAAGAGCTCGTGCTGGCACACCAGAGCGAGCCTATTCAGGAAGGTGAATAACCATAATGAGTGAATTCGCAAACTACACTCCCGGAGAGTACGCGAAGGAGCACATTCGCATCACGCCGACCACGCTCGCCGATGGCCGCGCTTTCTTCTACCTCGACGATGATCCGGAATACGTTTCCGGCGCGAAGACGCGCGAACTGAACGATCCTCGTCAGCTGGCATACCGTTTCTCCAACCAGCTCAACGCGGCCGGTGAGGAAGTGCCGTACGCTGCTCCGGAAATGCGTCGCGATCCACTGACCGGCGACTGGATTCCTATGGCGACCGCACGCATGAACCGTCCGATCACCGCGGGCCCTGGCGCCACCGCCAAAGGCAACCCGCTGGCCGCACGCAAGCCGGGCGACCCGTACCAAGACGGCGAAGTGCCGGACACCGACTACAACGTGGTCGTGTTCGAAAACCGCTTCCCGTCCATGGTTCGCGTGCCGGGCCGTTCCGAAGCCGTGGAATACGTCAACGGCAACCCGCTGTGGGAGAAGAAGCTCGCCGCAGGCCGCTGCGAAGTGATCTGCTTCGACCCGGACGAAAATGGTCTGCCGGCAGACCTGCCGGTCTCCCGTCTGCGCACCGTCGTGGAAGCATGGGCGTTCCGTACCGCCGAAATCTCCAAGATGGAAGGCATCGAACAGATCTTCCCGTTCGAAAACCACGGACAGGAAATCGGCGTCTCCCTGGCGCACCCTCACGGACAGGTCTACTGCTACCCGTTCATCGCGCCGAAGATGGAAGCCGAACTCAAGCAGACCGAAGCCTACCATGAGAAGACCGGCGGCAACCTGCTCAAGGATCTCATGAACTCCGAAATCGAGGCCGGGGAGCGCATCGTCATGCGCAACCACAGCTGGGTGGCCTACGTGCCAGCAGCAGCCCGCTGGCCCCTCGAGGTGCATGTGGCCCCGGTGCGCGACGTGCTCACCCTCGACGAGCTCAACGACCAGGAACGTTGGGATCTGGCCGTCATGTACTCCACCCTGCTCAAGCGCGGCAACGCGTTCTTCGACAAGGGTGACGGCAAGGGTATGGACCTGCCGTACATCGCAGCATGGCATCAGGCTCCGATCCACGACGTGCGCCGTGAAAACTACCGCCTGAACCTGCAGTTCTTCTCGTTCCGCCGCGCAGCCAACAAGATCAAGTATCTGGCCGGATCCGAATCCGGCATGGCCGCATGGGTTTCCGACACCACGCCGGAACTCATCGCCAAGCGCTTCCACGAGCTCGGACCAATCGATATCGAAGGCTGAAAGCCAATAAAACCCAAAGGACAAAACACCAATGACTGCTGTTGAATTCATTGAGCCGCTCTCGCACGACGAGGGTGTGAAGAACGCGACCGATCTGTTCCGTGCCACCTACGGTGAGGAGCCGGCTGGCGTATGGGCCGCACCGGGCCGTGTGAACCTGATCGGCGAACACACCGACTACAACGCGGGCCTGTGCCTGCCGATCGCACTGCCGCACCGCACGTTCATCGCGCTCAAGCCGCGTGAAGACACCAAGGTGCGCGTGGTTTCCGACGTTGACTCCGAAAACGTCACCGAAGCCGACCTCGACGGCCTGCAGGCCGGTGGCGTGGAAGGCTGGGCCGCCTACCCGGTAGGCGTTGCCTGGGCATTGCGCGAAGCCGGCTTCGATGCGGTGCAGGGCTTCGATGCGGCATTCTCCTCCTGCGTGCCGCTCGGATCCGGTCTGAGCTCCTCCGCAGCCATGACCTGCTCCACCGCCTTGGCGTTGGATGACGTGTACGGTTTGGGTTATGGCGCATCCGATGCCGGTCGTGTGACGCTGATCAACGCCGCCATCAAGTCGGAAAACGACATGGCGGGCGCGTCCACCGGTGGGCTCGATCAGAACGCATCCATGCGCTGCACTTTCGGCCATGCGTTGCGTCTTGATTGCCGTCCAGAGCTGAGCCCGCTGGAGAACGTCTCCCAGCAGGAATTCGATCTCGACAAGTACGGTCTGGAACTGCTGGTGCTTGACACTCAGGCTCCGCACCAGCTCAACGACGGACAGTATGCCCAGCGTCGCGCCACTTGCGAGAAGGCCGCCGAAATCCTCGGCGTGGCCAACCTGCGTGTGGTCGCCGACAGCATCGCCAAGTCCGACGATCCGTTCCAGGCGCTCAAGGAAACGCTCGACAAGCTGGAAGACGACACGATGAAGAAGCGCGTGCGCCACGTCATCACCGAAATCGCCCGTGTCAACTCCTTCGTGCGTGCCTTCGCCAACGGCAAGATCGACGAGGCCGGCCGATTGTTCAACGCGTCTCATGATTCGCTCGCTGCGGATTATGAAGTGACTGTGCCCGAGTTGGATATTGCCGTGGACGTGGCCCGTGCCAACGGTGCGTATGGTGCGCGTATGACCGGCGGCGGCTTTGGTGGCTCCATCATCGCCCTGGTGGATAAGGGCCAGGGGCACGAGATCGCACAGAAGATTGCTGACCGCTTCGAAAAGGAAGGTTTCAACGCACCTCGCGCCTTGCCGGCGTTCGCTGCG
>UMIB01010927.1_pt1 | contig 48666 bp, 40 predicted proteins | sample 1965641 | NCBI WGS metagenome assembly UMIB01 (sample SAMEA4836110, study PRJEB28245) | human gut metagenome | biome: gut microbiome; material: fecal sample | place: Denmark | collected 2008
GGATGGGCGAAACACGGCGGTTGAGTTTCTCGACTTTCTCGGGGATGACATCGACAGCTGTCACATGATGGTGCTGGGCGAGGAGGGTGGCAATGCTCAGGCCGACGTAGCCTGTGCCGGCAACGGCGACCTTGATATTTTTGAAATCACGCATATTTTTGATTATTTCTTTTTACAAAACAACTTTGAGACAGATAAATCTGTCTGTGGGGAATATAAGAAAAACAACTTGAACAACGGGGACAACTTGAACAACTTTGTCAGACAGATGAATCTGTCTTTGGGAGAAGTTGAAAAACAACTTTGGACAAAGGGAAACAACTTGAACAACGTTGGGAGACAGATGAATCTGTCTTGGGGAAAAGTTGAAAAACAACTTGAACAACGGGGACAACTTGAACAACGCTGGGAGACAGATGAATCTGTCTTTGGGAGAAGTTAAAAAAACAACTTGGACAAAGGGAAACAACTTGAACAACGTTGGGGAGACAGAAGAATCTGTCTTGTAGGGGGAGTAGAAGAGGCTACGCGTAGGCATACAATCTTACCTCTGGGCTGGATTTGCGTCCTGTCCAGGAAGATGGTTGCCCTTTGGAAAAGAGATACTTTTCATGTCGATAGAAAAGCAGTCGTTTCGTCGGCTGTAGAACGAGCGTCAGAACTATCCAGTGTCTAATACTCCCCTACTTTATGTCTTTTGACCAAGCCTTTGTCTCACAAAGGAATTGCGTCCGTCTTGCAAAGATCATAGTCATGACATTCTTTGTTTACCAGCCATTTAGAAAAGCAAACATGTGGCCTAAAAACTTCAAGCGGATCAAAGTTCAGCTCCTGCTTGCAAATTCCATGTGGCTAATTTCCTACGATTTTCTGCGGGCCTGCTTTCACACAATGCCCGACTTTGCCCGCAAAGGTAATGCTTTTCCCGCATTTATTGCCATTTCTCACGAAAAAAATCGTGTGGAGGCTGATTTTTGAGGAAAATCGTTTCGGGGCATGAGGGAAAGCAACACTTGGGACATGGGGAAAACAACGCTTGGGACAACAAGTACAATAAATAAGGTTCTTCGGGAAAATGGAGTAATTCGACGTGGACACATAGAAGACAACTTGAACAACTTTTACAACAAGTAACAACTCTTTTTGCGGGGGGAATAGAGAAAATGGGGAATAAATTTGGTGCTTCGTGGCGATTGTGGTATCTTTGTGTCCTCAAATCCCTGCGTACAGACGGGGGCAGACAAGCACAGAAAAAGCAACTATGCAACAACGAGACTACTTCATACGCATCATCGAGGAGTTTATGGCCGCCGTGGCCCGGTTTTTGGAAAAGGCCGAGGGCAAGCGCAACGACGACGAACTGCGCGACCTCTACCGCCAATATGTCGGCGACTACGAGCTGCTGCGCAATATGACCGTGGAGGAGGCCATCGGCTACGCCCACGAGCAATGGGCGGAGGGACAGCGGATGCAAAAACTGGAGATGCTCGCCGAACTGCTCTATGCCGAGGGGAGCTATAAGCAGCAGCCCCTGAGAGGGATGTTGCTCGACAAGGCCTTCCGCCTCTACGACTATGTGGATGGTCACAGCAGCGACTTTTCTATTGCCCGCAAGCAGCGGATCGCAGAGATACAGGGGATGATAGCCCGAGGAACACAAAAATAGATTATGGAGAACATTGAAGACAAGCGCATCGCCGTATTGCTTTCGGGCGGTGTCGATAGTAGCGTGGTGGTCTATGAGTTGGCCCGCCAGGGACTGCACCCCGACTGCTTCTACATCAAGATAGGACCGGAGGAGCAGGAGGAATGGGACTGCAACTCGGAGGAGGACATGGAGATGGCGACGGTCGTGGCACAACGCTACGGTTGTCGGCTGGAGGTGGTGGACTGCCACCGGGAATACTGGGACCAGGTGACGCGCTACACGATGGAGAAGGTGCGGGCGGGATTTACGCCCAACCCCGACGTGATGTGCAACCGCCTCATCAAGTTTGGGGCCTTCGACGAGAAGCGGGGCCACGACTACGACCTCATCGCCACGGGCCACTATGCGCAGACGGAGTGGATAGACGGGCGCAAATGGCTCACGACGAGTCCGGACCCCGTGAAGGACCAGACCGATTTCCTGGCCCAGATACACCCATGGCAACTGAAGAAGGCGCTCTTCCCCATCGGCCACTACATGAAGGACGAGGTGAGGCAGGTCGCCGAGCGCGAGCATCTGATCAACGCCCGCCGCAAGGACTCGCAGGGCATCTGCTTCCTGGGCAACATCGACTACAACGAGTATGTGCGCCGTTATCTCGGCGAGCAGCCCGGAGATATCATCGAGCAGGAGACGGGGCGCATTATCGGACAGCACAAGGGTCTGTGGTTTCATACCATCGGACAGCGGAAGGGCCTCGGACTGGGCGGCGGACCGTGGTTTGTCATCCGCAAGGACGTGGAGCAGAACATCCTCTACGTCTCCCACGGCTACGACCCGGCGACGGCCTATAAGCGCGACTTCGCCATCCACGACTTCGACTTCCTGACGGAGGGCGTGACGAGCGTGCCCAACCGCATCACGTTCAAGATCCGCCATACGCCCGAATTCCACTGCGCCACGGTGGAGACGCTGTCCGACGGAAGGATGGTGGTCCACTCTGACGACCCGATTCACGGGGTAGCCCCGGGCCAGTTTTGTGTGGTCTATGACCAGGCGCACCACCGCTGCTACGGTTCGGGCGAGATCGCGTGGGCACAGGAGACGCCGAAGGCATGATCCAACGGGCGCATCCAACAGAATAGCCCGACAAGGGTCTCCAACGGATGGCCTGGGACTACGGACTACGATCTTCTTCAACCAACACAATGGAACAAGACAAGGAACAGAACAAGGAACAAGACAAGGAAAAGGAGCGCCGGCCTCGGAGCAGCTTCGGCAGACGGCTGCGGAGCAAGCGGACCTGGGGGACGGTGGTTCTGATGGCCGTGATCGCCGTCATCATCTGGCAACTGACGCCCGTCTCGGACGCGGAGGTGCGCCGCAACGAACTGGTGGTGGAGGTGAGGTCGTGGTATGAGCTGCGCAACGACAGCGGCGTGGTACTGACGGTCGGCGAGATCGAGGGCGACACGGCCTTGACGAATATCAGCACGGACACCCTGCAACCCGCGGCCCACGTGCAGCTGTCGGCAGGCTACTGGGTGAACCGTTTCCGAAGGTTTCCCTCCTGCCACGGGCGCATCGTCACGAAGGCTGCCCCCACCTCCTCGCAACTGGTGGATAGCGGGAGCCAAGACCTCCACACGGTGGTGCGACGCCAGGCGGAGCGCATCGAAAACGAACTGGCCAGTCTGCAGACGCAGCAGAACGAGCTCCACTACTATCGGCGGACACACAACGTGCAGGACTACGGTTATGGGGCCATCGCCACCTACTCGGTGGGGATCGACCACCGCATCGATTCGCTGCGCACGGTAGCGAAGCATCTGCTTGCCATCCAGCCCGACGAGCGGCTCAGTCTGCGGCGCGTGATCCGCTACAAACTGGTCCGCAGCGCGCAGGGCAAGCGTATATATAATAAGGAGTGTGAGCTTTGGAGCGACGAGGAGGACGGCTATGTGGTCGTGCAACTGCCCCGCCACCATACGCCCGTGGGGATCGTGACCCACATGGGTATCGGCGACGGCAAGGAGGCCATCGCCCAGCGCCAGGCGAAGCCCAGCAAGAAGAAGGTGGGCAAGCACGACGACCGCACGATTCGCGACTCGATCGGCACCTATACCGGCCAACTCGACTCGCTGAAGCGGCCAAGCGGCTACGGGCGGCGCTGGGGAAACCAAGGGGAATACTACGAGGGCCATTTCGAGGCGGGACTGCCCGACGGCTTCGGATTCTATATCGCGCCACGCCAGTACTTACAAGCGGGAGAATGGCGCAAGGGCGTGTTCAAGGGGGAGAAACTGACCTATAACAAGGAGCGCATCTACGGTATCGACGTGTCGCGCCACCAGCACGAGCGGGACGGGAAGTGCTACCCCATCGACTGGGACCGCCTGCGCATCACCCATCTCGGCACGCTGAGTGACAAGCGGGTGAGGGGAAAGGTCGATTATCCGGTCTCCTTCGCCTACGTGAAATCGACGGAGGGCTGCACGGTCTTCAACGCCTACTACGATGACGACTACCGCGACGCGCGCAAGGCGGGAATCAGGACGGGCACCTACCATTTCTTCTCGCTCACGTCGGGGGGCAAGGCGCAGGCCCGCCACTTCCTGGAGAAGAGCCACTACCGCAAGGGGGATTTGCCGCCCGTGCTCGACGTGGAGCCCACGGACTGGCAGATCAGCCAGGCGGGCGGAGCGGAGGTGATGTTTCGGCAGGTGCGGGCCTGGCTGCAGGAGGTGCAACGGGAGTGGAAGGTCTATCCGATCCTCTACATCAGTCAGTCGTTTGCGCTAAAGCACATGCCGCTGGCTCCCGACCTTGGCGATAACTATTTTGTCTGGATAGCCCGCTATGGCGAGTATATGCCTCACTTCAAACTCACCTACTGGCAACTGTCGCCGGACGGAAGGGTGAGAGGAATCCGCGGAGATGTGGACATCAACGTCTATAATGGCTACGAGAACCAGTATCACCAGTTTTTGGAACGCCACGGGAAAAAGTAGCTTCGGAGGGTGCTAAAACCCCTATTTTGGGCCTCCGAGACGGTCTTGAGGGCGGTCTCGGAGTTTTTTTTGAAAAAAGACAGAAAAAAGTGGGAAAAAGTTTTGGTGGAAAGAAAAAAGTGCGTACCTTTGCACTCGCAATCAAGCAATGACGGTTGCTAAAAACAATGGGATATGGTGTAATGGTAACACTACAGATTCTGGTCCTGTCATTCCTGGTTCGAGTCCGGGTATCCCAACTACTTCGAAGTCCAAGTTGAAAAAAATCAACTTGGATTTTTTGTTTTATCCCCCTCCCTTACTACAATAGGACACAAAAGGGAAAACAACTTGCTAATAAGGAAAAACAACTAAAACAACAAGTACAATATATAACAACACAAACACCTGCTGAAAGGGAAACAACAAATAACGACACAACAGGACCGTAAAGCTGCCCCTACCCTACTGTCTTTTTCTAAACGACCCTGCTTTTCATTCGTTATTGGGCTGTAAAGGGGTAAGGAGAACAGAAAAACGCAGGAGAAAACAGAAAAAATAACCAAAAATTTGGAAGTACAGAACAATCTACCTACCTTTGCACCCGTTTTTCACCAACGAACGTAAAATAACGAATGCAAAGAAAGAAACTTGCATGCATTGCGATGGCAATGCTTTCGCAGACCGCCGTCTTCGCGGGTGGTCTTCTGACCAACACCAACCAGAGCTTCATCTTCGGTCGCAACTTCGCCCGTGATGGTGTGATTGCTATCGATGGAGTCTATTCCAATCCTGCCGGCGTGGCCTTCCTGGGTAAGGGTCTCCACCTCTCTCTCGGTGGTCAGAGCGCCTCACAGACGCGTACCATCCGTAGCGGCATGACGCTCCTCAAACCTGCTGGCCTCCCCATGACCGACGAACAATGGATGCAGTCGCCCCACGCCCATCCGCTGAGCCTCAACGGAGGCGATGCCAACGGCATCAAGAGTTTCAAGGGTGAGGCCTCGGCTCCGTTCGTACCTTCGGTACAGGCGGCCCTGAACTACGACAAGTGGGGATTTCAGTTTGCCTTCGGCCTCGTGGGCGGTGGCGGTAAGTGTACCTTCAACCGCGGTCTCGGATCCTTCGAGCGCCAGGTGGCCTTGCTGCCCTCCATCCTGCAGTTGGCCAACACCACCTACCAGCAGCAGTATGGCATCGACCTCGGACTGGGAAGCAACACGCCGGGCTACTCCGTAGAGAGCTACATTCACGGTCAGCAGTACGTCTTCGGATTCCAGTTTGGTTCCACCTACAAGGTCAATGAGAACCTGGCTGTCTATGGCGGCTTCCGCTTCAACTACATCTACAACAAGTATGAGGGAAACATCTCCAACATCACCGTGAACATCAACGGCCAAAACGAAAACCTCTATAGCTACCTCGGCACCAAGGCGGACGCCCTGGCCAACCAGGCACTCTCCTATCAGGAGCAGGCCAACAACTATACTCGCTTGGCCCAAGAGGCGACACTCGCTGGCAACGAGCAGGCCGCACAGCAGTATGCCGCCGCTGCCGAGCAGCTCACGAAAGGTGCGCAACTGGCGCAGGGTGGCGCGCAGGCCATTGGTGGCGTGCGGAGTCAGGTGGCTGACCGCAACCTCGACTGCACGCAGCGCGGATGGGGTATCACGCCGATCATCGGTATCGACTACCGCTGGGGCAAACTCAACCTCGGCGCGCGCCTGGAGTTCACGACACATCTCAACATCGAAAACGACACGAAGGTGGACGATACGGGGCTCTTCGCCGACGGTGTGAACACGCCCAACGACATCCCGGGCATCCTCACCGTGGGTGGTTGCTACGAAATCCTGCCCACCTGGCGTGTGATGGCGAGCTACCACTACTACTTCGACAAGGACGCCCGCATGGACAAGGACAAGCAGAAATTGCTCAGCAGCAACACCTGGGAGTGGGCCTTGGGATCGGAGTATGACATTTCGGACGCCCTCACGGTGAGTGCGGGAATGCAACGCACGAAATATGGTCTCGGCGACGGCAGTTACCTCTCGGACATGTCATTCACGACGAGCAGCTACTCCTATGGCTTCGGCGCAAAGGTGCGCGTTGCCCCGAAAGTCACGGTGGAGGCCAGTTATTTCTGGACCAACTACGAGACCTTCGACAAGGAGTATGACCAGGAGTATAGCGCAGCCGGCATGTCGGCCACGGCCCACAATACCGACCAGTTCACCCGCACCAACAAGGTGTTTGGTGTCGGCGTAAACCTCGATTTCTAAGAAAAGCACACACATAGACGCCCATTGCCCAGCAATGGAACAACGAAAGCGGAGAGAGACTACGGTCGGGGCTCAGCCCTCCCACAGTTTTCGCTCCGCTTTTTTATTGCGAGCTATTTGAGGGTGAAAAGAAAAAACACGCGATTTTCTACCCAAATCTATGCCAAGAAGGGAGATTTGGATAGAAAATCGCCAATTTTTGACCTAAATCAAGTCACCACTCACCCTGTTGCTACAGGACGAACAGTAGTATCATCACGCTATTAATCTATGACAACATGCTATCTATAGTGAGCAGCTTGCCAAGCGATAAAGGCTATAAAAGCGGTATGGGAATCTTGCTGCGAAATTCCCATACCGCTTATATTCAATGCTTCGAGCTGAGATAACGAAAGTCAGCTTGTGAGCGATTAGTACTCGTCCTCGTTGAAGAGGAAATCCTCCTTGGTGGGGTAGTCGGGCCAAATATCCTCTATGCCCTCATAAACCTCTCCTTCGTCCTCGATCTCCTGCAGGTTCTCGAGCACCTCCAGAGGTACGCCCGATCGTGTGGCATAGTCTATCAGCTCATCCTTTGTTGCGGGCCATGGCGCGTCTTCCAGCTTTGAAGCCAATTCAAGAGTCCAATACATAGTCTTCTGTCTTTAAGTTTATAAAAATTTGCGTGCAAATATACTATATTTTATTTGAACTGCAAGCGCTATGGCGTATTTTTTCGCACACACTGCAAACAAAGTTGAAATAACTACCTATATAAGCAGGAATAACTACCTATATCAATAGAAATAGCCACGAATCTTGGGGGCACATGGAAGCCTTTTGCACTAAAAGTTGATCTTATAGTGCTGCTTATACTTCTTCTTATCGAAGAAGAGAAGGCCACAATAGTAGAGGTCGAAACTGACGCGTACGCGCTTGTCCTGCAAGATGCGCGCCCAGCTGCGGCGGGTCTCCCCATTGCGGTGGATGCCCTCCACGATGAGCAGGGAAGCATCTGTGGCCCGGTTGATGAGCGACAAGACCTGCTGCTCCATATCCTGTCCATGGGCCACGACAGCCAGCGAGAAGGAATCCTCAGCAAGTGAGCAAGCCCCCTCCCCCATCGAAGAAAACGCCATCCGGAGGCAACCCGCATGAAGGTAGGCCCGCTTGGCCTCCGAGACATCGCCCACCAGCACGGCCTCGTCGGCCTGCTGGTGGTTGGCGATACGGAGGTAGAGTTCGCAGACCCTCCGTTCCCGCTTTGAGAGATGCGGGAACAGGGGGCGGAGGCCATCGTAGGCATAGTAGGGATAGTGCTCATTGACGACATAGCGCACGAAGCGGTAGGCCCAGGGCGACTGGATACCGAAGCCACGGCAATACTTTGCCCGGCTCATCCACAACACGCCACGTCGCAATCGAGACAACATTGCCATGGTTTCTGAGACAAGACCTAAGGTTACGCCTCGATGGGCTTGCAATGATCCTGGAGCCAGGCCAAGTCTTCGCCATCGAGATGGGGAGCGAGCTTCTCGCAGACCATCTGGTGGTAGTCGTTGAGCCACTGCTTCTCCTCGGCGGTGAGGAGGGAGCAATCGACGGGCGCAAGGTCTATCGGACAGAGCGTCAGCGACTCCATCTGCAAGAAGCGGCCCAGTTCGGTCTCCATATAATCCTTGATCAAGCACGTGTTTTCAATGCGCACACCAAAGCGGTCGGACAAATAGATGCCCGGCTCGTTGGTGACGGTCATTCCCGCACGCAGGGCAGCCGGCATATACTCCATACGCACCTGGTGGGGACCCTCATGGACGTTGAGGTAAGAGCCGACGCCGTGGCCCGTGCCGTGGAGGTAGTTGAGCCCCGCACGCCATAGCGGTTCGCGTGCCAAGGCGTCGATCTGCGTGCCACTGCAACCATCGGGAAACTTCGCCAACTCCAACTGGATATGGCCCTTGAGCACCAGCGTATAGACGCGGCGCTGCTCTTCGGTGACAGGACCCAAAGCTATCGTGCGCGTGATATCGGTCGTGCCGTCCTGATACTGCGCGCCACTGTCGATCAAGACCAAGCCACGGGGCTCCACGGGGATATCCGTCTCGGGAGTGGCCTCGTAGTGGACGATGGCACCATGGGCCTCATAGCCCACAATGGTATCGAAGGAAATGCCACGGAAGAGGTCTTGTTCCGCACGCAGGGCCGTGAGTTTCTTGTCGAGGGAGATCTCCGTCTGTCCTCCTGCCTCCACAGCAGGCTGAAGCCAGCGCAGGAACTTCACCATCGCCACGCCGTCGCGCGTCATGGCACGGCGGTAACCCGCTATCTCGGCTTCGTTCTTGACCGCCTTCATGGCGGGGATGGGCGACGGGACAAACCTCACCACCGATTTCTCGAGGGCACAGGAGGCGAGATAGTAGCAAGTCTTCACACTGTCCAGCAGCAGACCGTCCTCGAAGGCATGAGACCGCAGGTAGTCGGCCACGGCAGCATAGGGCTGCACCGCCACGCCAAGGTCGGAGAGGTAGCGACGCACCGCGTCGTCGAGTTTCTCCTCGTTGACAAAGAGGGTGGCACGATCCTGCTCTATCATCAAGTAGGAGACGAAGACAGGATTGCAATAGACGTCGGAGCCACGCAGATTCAAAATCCAGGCAATATCGTCGAGGGCTGAAACGAGCATGGCCTCGGCATCACAACTGCGCAGCGACTCACGGATGCGGGCGAATTTGCTCTCCGTCGTCTCGCCAGCAAACTCCAGGGGATGGAGTTCCACCTTCGCTGTCGGGATGGAGGGGCGGTCCGTCCAAATCTCGTTGAGCGGGTCGAAATCGGTACGCATCTGGATATCGTAGTGCTGGAAGAAGGCCTGCATTCTCTGCACCTCGTCCGTGCCATTGACCCATCCGTCGAGACCCACCACAGGATGGGAGGCCCCACGAAGTTGTTCGGCCAGCCAGTCGGTGATCGTCGGCGTGCCCTCCACCTTGAGTTTCATCAGCATGATACCCGTGCCGCGGAGTTGCTCCTCGGCAGCAAGGAAGTAGCGGGAGTCGGTCCAGAGCGCGGCAGCATCCATCGTGACGACGACCGTGCCGGCCGAACCATTGAAGCCTGAGATCCACTCGCGGCCCTTCCAGTGGTCGGCGACATACTCACTATTGTGTGCATCTGTGCTGGGGAAGATGAAAGCCCCCAGTCCCTCGCGCTCCATCACCTGGCGGAGCGCGGCTATTCTTTCTACGATCTTAGTCATTATATATAGGGTATTTGGTTGATGGTTTCTGAAAGTTATTATCGGTCCTACTCACACATCGCCCGGCAGATGCGGTCCTGCAGTCCATTGGCCTGGCTGGCGCAGATGGTCCCCTGGTTGAGGATGCAGAAGGCCAGGCGGTGGCCATTGCTGGCCGTGCAGAATCCAGCAAGCGTCTTGACACTCGTCACCGTGCCCGTCTTGGCCCGCACATTGCTATCGGCCGCCGTGCCACGAAGCCGCTTGCGGAGCGTGCCGTCGCGTCCGGCTATGGGCAGCGTGGGAAGCAGGGCCTCGTAGGCCTCCGTGTTATGGTAGTTGAGGCGCAAGAGGTGGACGAGGAGGTCGGCCGTGACATAATTGTAGAGCGAGAGTCCGCAACCATCAGCCGCGTAGTACTGCGCAGGATCAAGGCCTGCCGCACGCACCACCTGGTTGATCACCTGTCGGCCCTGGCGCGCACCGGCACGCCGCACACCCGTGCTCTTGGCCAACTGGTAGAAGACCGACTCGGCATGGAGGTTGTCGCTCTTCTTCATCATCCGCTGCAACACCCGCGTGAGGTCGTGGGTCTCCTCGGCCAGCAGCGTGGATCCTGCGGGGAGCGTGGCGTCGCCCAGCGTTCCCTCCAGGACAATGCCTGCCGCTCGCAGGCGCGAAGAGAGTTCGGCCATGAAGCGGTCGCGACGGTTGTAGAGCAGGGGCGAGAGCGGCGGATTGCTATCGTCGTCATCCCAGCACCAGCCCTCTCCCATCGGTTTGTCGTCCTTCATCGACTTGTCGGCCAGCAGGTCGCCCGTGATACGACGGATGCCTTTTTCACGCAGCGCACGGACGAAGGCGCGCATATTGGCGTCGCCAAAGAGGGGGTCCATGCCACCGACACAATAGAGTGAACCGTGGAGCACGCCCGTGGAGTCGATGTCGCCACGGCAGTAGAGGCGCGTGGAAAACTGATAGTCCACGCCCAGGCGGTCGAGGGCCGTGATGGCGGTGACACACTTTTGGACAGAGGCCGGGCGCATCCGCTGGGCCTCGTTGAAGCGATAGACACACTGGTCGGCACTGAGGTCCCAGACCATCACTGCCATTTGGGTGCTTTGAAGTAGTGGATCCTCGATGATGGCGGCCATGCGGTCGGCAAAACTATCGGTCCAAAGGCGGTCGAAATCGGCGCCATCGGCTACGACGGGACGGTCCGCCAAAGGAACCGTATCGGTGTCGGCCACTTCGGCGACGGGGGCTGCCACCAGCCCGGCGTCCTCGGCCAGGAAGCGAGCCACGCGGGCACTATCAACATAGACGAGATTGACCTGCGCCTGCATGGGCAGAGCCAGCAGGGCGGCCAAAAGGAAGAAAAGTTTTCTACGAATACTTGTCATTGTTCTTTTAGGTTCTTAAGATTAAGATTCTGTTTCTTTTTCTTTGCAAGTGTTCTTGGCAAGAGAGACACGCTTGCCGACTGCCTCGACAAACGAAGCTTCGTTCTCCGGGGTGAAGATACTGATGTTGTGGTCGCCATGCTCCACCATCACATAGCTGCCCGTGAGCAGGTGGCGGGGCATACGGCGAAGCGCCGTGATGGTCTGCAAGGAGATGGCCTGTCCTCGTTGGCGCCCTATCCTGCCGCTCTGCGTGGTCAGTTGGTCGTCGTCGAGGACATAGTCGGTATGGATGCCACGGTCGATGCCCCGCACGGCCACGGCCACAAGCAGCGCACCAAGCACAGCCATGGGCCACGTGCCGAACCAAAAGCAATAGAGCGAGGCAAGGGCGAGGAGCAGGATGCCACACAGTTCGCCCAGCGTGAGTCGATGATGAAATACTCTTGTCATAGTTCGACTGCAAAGGTACGAAAAAAATGGGGAGCCACTCCCATTTCGATCCAAGAAAAATAGATCTACACCTCGCCTTGGGCGATAAATTCTCAAAAAACATGCAACTTCCTGCCGTCACAAAGGAACTAAGCACAAAAATCGGGAGAAACATTCGCCCATCTGCCAATAAATGAGTAATTTTGCGGGCGAAACGTTATTCCGCTCCCCATAGGGAGCACAACTGTTTGCTTAGAAATGATTCATAAATACGATTTCCTGATCATCGGCGCTGGTATCGCCGGAATGAGCTATGCCTTGAAGATAGCCAAGGCGCACAAGGGAAGGGTTTGCATGATTTGCAAGACGACGCTCGACGAGGCCAACACCTCGTTCGCGCAGGGCGGTGTGGCTTCGGTGACGAACCTCGCCGTAGATGACTTTGACAAGCACATCAAGGACACCATGATAGCAGGTGACTATATCTCCGACCGCAAAGCCGTGGAGCAGGTGGTGCGCAACGCGCCGGCACAGATCCAGGAGCTGGTCGAATGGGGCACCCAGTTTGACCGCAAGGAGGACGGCAGTTTTGACCTCCACCGCGAGGGCGGCCACAGCGAGTTTCGCATCCTGCACCATGCCGACGACACAGGCGCCGAGATCCAGCGCGCCCTGATGGAGGCCTGCCGCAACCATCCGCGCATCGAGATCAAGGAGAACCACTTCGCTGTGGAGATCATCACGCAGCACCACCTCGGCGTTGAGGTGACGCGGCGCACGCCCGACATCGAATGCTACGGAGCCTACGTGCTCAATCCAGAGACCCAGAAGGTGGACACCTATCTGAGCCGCGTAACGCTGATGTGTACGGGCGGTTGCGGAGCGGTGTATCAGACGACGACCAATCCCATCATCGCCACGGGCGACGGCGAGGCCATGGTCTATCGCGCCAAGGGCACGGTGAAGGACATGGAGTTCGTACAGTTTCACCCCACGTCGCTCTACCACCCGGGTGAGACCCATCCGGCCTACCTCATCACCGAGGCCATGCGCGGCTACGGCGGCATTCTGAAATTGCCCACAGGTGAGACCTTCATGGAGAAATATGACGAGCGCCTCTCCCTGGCCCCGCGCGACATCGTGGCGCGGGCCATCGACAAGGAGATGAAGACGCACGGCCTGGACCATGTCTGCCTCGACGTGACCCACAAGGACCCGGAGGAGACGCGCCAGCACTTCCCCAACATCTACCAGAAGTGTCTCAGCATCGGCATTGACATCACGAAGGAGATGATCCCCGTGCGCCCGGCGGCCCACTATATGTGTGGCGGCATCAAGGTGGATCTCAACGGCGAGAGTTCCATCCATCGTCTCTATGCCCTGGGCGAGTGTTCCTGCACGGGACTGCACGGTGGCAACCGACTGGCCAGCAACTCGCTGATAGAGGCCGTGGTCTATGCGGACGCAGCAGCCAAGCACAGCCTGCAGGTGGTGGACGGCTACGATTGGAATGACCGTGTGCCGGAGTGGAACGACGAGGGCACGATGACCAACGAGGAAAAAGTGCTCATCACACAGAGCATCAAGGAGGTGGGACAGGTGATGTCCAACTATGTCGGCATTGTCCGCTCCGACCTGCGACTGAAGCGCGCATGGGACCGCCTCGACTTGCTCTATGAGGAGACGGAAGCACTCTTCAAACGCGTGAAGGCGACGAAAGACATCTGCGAGCTACGCAACATGATCAACGTCGGCTACCTCATCACACGACAGGCCATCGAGCGAAAGGAAAGTCGCGGACTCCACTACACCATCGACTACCCGAAGCACGCCTACGACCTCGAGAAGTAGGACTTCGGGGCCAGAGACTCAAGGGACCTAACGGCTTTGAGAGAGAAACAACACGATTTTGAGAAATACAATAAAATAGCAAATCCTAATATCTATCCCCCCGCCCCCATCGGCAAGTGCGGATGTGGGGCGGGGAAACAACCAACCAAAGTATGAGAAAGAACCAAATTTTAGCGGCGGCTCTTCTCTGCCTCACGATGCAGGGCCATGCGCAGACGCCGACTAAGGGTGGCGGCATCTCCAGCGAGATGCTCACCCAGATCGAGCGCAATGGCGTTCAGAGTAGTGACCGCGTGATCAGCAATGCGCTGGCAACCAACAAGATCGACGACTTGGCCTTGAACTTCAAGGAGCAGGGCCGTCTGGACACCTACTTCAGCGTGGAGACCCCCGCACAGAGCATCCACAACCAGAAGAGTTCGGGACGCTGCTGGCTGTTCTCGGGCCTCAACGTGCTGCGTGCCAACTTCGCCCGTCTGCACAAGGACAGTATCCGCGTGGAGTACAGTCAGGTCTATCTCTCCTTCTACGACCAGCTGGAGAAGGCCAACCTGATGCTGCAGGGCGTGATCGACTGCGCCGATAAACCCATTGACGACCAGCGCGTGCAGTTCTTCTTCAAAAATCCGCTCAACGACGGCGGTACGTTCTGTGGTGCTGCCGACCTGGCTGAAAAGTATGGTGTCGTGCCGATGGAGGCCATGCCGGAGCCCTACTCCGCAGAGAACACCTCACGTATGGCGGAGCTGATCTCCTCGAAGTTGCGCGAGTTTGGTTTGGAACTGCGCAAGATGGTGGCTGCCAAGAAGTCGAAGCGCGACATTCAGGCCCGCAAGACTGAGATGCTCGGCACGGTCTATCACATGCTGACCGTCTCGCTGGGCAACCCGGTGAAGGAGTTTACCTACGCCTTCAAGGACAAGAACGGCAAGACCGTGGGCAAGCCCCGCAAGTACACCCCGAAGGAGTTCTACGACGAGACCGTGGGCCATCCGCTCAACGGCACCTTCGTGATGGTGATGAACGACCCGCGCCGTCCCTACTGGAAGACCTACGAGGTGGAGTATGACCGCCACACCTACGACGGCCACAACTGGAAGTATCTCAACCTGCCCGTGGAGGAGATTGCCAAACTCGCCATCGCCTCACTCAAGGACAGCACGAAGATGTACTCCAGCTACGACGTAGGCAAGCAGCTTGACCGCAAGCGCGGCTACCTCGCCATGGACAACTACGACTACGGATCGCTCTACGGAACAACCTTCCCCATGGACAAGGCCGACCGTATCAGCACCTTCGATAGCGGTTCTACCCACGCCATGACGCTCGTGGCCGTCGATCTCGACGAGAACGGCCAGCCGAAGAAATGGAAGGTGGAGAACAGCTGGGGCGCCAGCTACGGACAGAACGGCTGCCTGATCATGACCAACGAGTGGTTTGAGAACTTCATGTTCCGCCTGGTGGTCAACAAGAAGTACTGCTCCGAGGAGATCATCAAGGCCGAGCAGCAGAAGCCGATCATGGTGATGCCGGAGGATCCGCTCTTCCAGGCTGACAGATAATTTCTTTGGCCTGAGGGCCAGGGACCAAAAAAGGGGATGGGAAGCAATTGCTTTCAATCCCCTTTTTTCTATATCATAGCCGCCTGCGGCTATTCTATATTAGGCCTCGCTGCCTTCGATACTGTCGCCGTCGTTGGTTTTGGACGCTGTGCTCGCTGCAACCTTCTGCTCCTCGGAAGGATTGGTTATGGCCTGCATGATGAGCGCTTCCAGCTCCTCGCAGAGTTCGGGATTGTCCTGGAGCAGTCGCTTTGTGGCGTCGCGGCCCTGCGCCAGGCGCGTGTCCTTGTAACTAAACCAGCTACCGCTCTTCTTGATGATATTGTAGGTCACACCCAAGTCAATGATCTCACCAGCCTTGGAAATGCCCTCACCGAACATGATGTCGAACTCCGTCTTGCGGAAGGGCGGCGCCACCTTGTTCTTGACCACTTTGACGCGGACCTGGTTGCCGATGACCTGGTCGCCATTCTTGATGGAGGAGATCCTGCGGATATCCAGTCGGACGGAGGAGTAGAACTTCAGGGCGTTGCCACCCGTGGTGGTCTCGGGACTGCCGAACATCACGCCGATCTTCTCGCGCAGCTGGTTGATGAAGATGCAGCAGGTGTTGGTCTTTGAGATCGTACCAGTCAGTTTGCGCAGTGCCTGGCTCATCAGGCGCGCCTGGAGTCCTACGCTGCTATCGCCCATGTCGCCCTCGATCTCCTTCTTCGGAGTCAGGGCCGCCACGCTGTCCACCACCAGGATGTCGATGGCGGAGGAGCGGATGAGCTGGTCGGCGATCTCCAGGGCCTGCTCTCCCGTGTCGGGCTGCGAGATCCAGAGGTTATCGACATCTACACCCAACTTCTGGGCATAGAAGCGGTCGAAGGCGTGCTCCGCATCGATAAAGGCGGCCACACCGCCCATCTTCTGTGCCTCGGCAATGGCGTGGATGGCGAGCGTCGTCTTACCAGAAGATTCTGGTCCGTAGATCTCGATGATACGGCCACGGGGATAGCCGCCCACGCCCAGGGCAGCATTGAGGCCAATGCTGCCCGTGGGGATCACATCGACGGGCTCCACATGCTCATCGCCCATGCGCATGATGGAACCCTTGCCGAAATCTTTCTCTATCTTGGCCATCGCTGCCTGAAGGGCCTTCATCTTGTCGGCCTTCGGGTCCTGCGCGGCATCTTCTTTCTTTGCCATATTTTTTTCTATGTGTTATCTTGCTAAACCTCCCTCCTCCCCTGCTTGACCGGAAGCCACGGAGGGTCTTCGGCGAAGCAGGGGGAGGGAAAAGGGATGATTACAACTCCAAGTCCTTGTCAAACTCCTCATGCCAGGGCAGTCCCTGCGTGTTGAGCAGCTCCATGAAGGGATCCGGATCGAACTCCTCCACGTTATGCACGCCCGGCTTCTTCCAGACGCCTTCCAAGAAGAGTTTCGCACCGATCATGGCCGGGACGCCCGTCGTGTAGCTCACGCCCTGCATACCCGTCTCCTTGTAGGCCTCCTGATGCTTGCAGTTGTTATAGACGTAGTAGGTGTGCTCCTTGCCGTCCTTGATGCCCCGGATGCGGCATCCGATGGAAGTCTCGCCCTCGTAGTTCTCGCCGAGATCCTGCGGATTGGGGAGGACGGCCTTGAGGAACTGCAGCGGCACGATGTTGACCTTCACCTTCTTCGTCGGGTCGTCGGCGAGCGGTGCCTCGTAGGTCACCTCGTCGATGCGTCCCATACCAAGGTTCATGATGCAGTCGAGATAGGTGAGATACTGCTGTCCGAAGGTCATCCAGAAGCGACCGCGCTTGATGGTCGGGAAATTGAGCACAAGGCTCTCCAGCTCCTCGTGGTGCATGAGGTAGCTCTCGCGCGGTCCCACGTTGGGATAGTTGAGCGTCTTGTGGACGGCCAGCGGGTCTGTCTCAAGCCATTTGCCATCCTCGTAGTAGAGGCCCTTCTGCGTGATCTCGCGAATGTTGATCTCCGGATTGAAGTTGGTGGCGAAGGCCTTGTGATGGTCTCCAGCGTTGCAATCTACGATGTCAAGGTAGTGAATCTCGTCGAAGTAGTGCTTGGCGGCATAGGCCGTGAAGATACTGCAGACACCCGGGTCGAAACCACAACCGAGGATGGCGGTGAGGCCCGCCTGTTCGAAGCGCTCGCGGTAGGCCCACTGCCAACTGTACTCGAAGTGGGCCTCGTCCTTGGGCTCATAGTTGGCGGTGTCGAGGTAGTTGCAGCCGCAGGCCAGACAGGCCTCCATGATGGTGAGGTCCTGATACGGCAGGGCGAGGTTGATGACCAATTCGGGCTTGTAGCTCGACATAAGGGTCTTCAACTGCTCCACGTCGTCGGCATCGACCTCGGCCGTCTGGATGTCCATCTTGTAGCCTTTGTCGTGGATGGCCTTCACGAGCCGGTCGCATTTCTCCACATGGTGGCTTGCGATCATCATCTCGGTGAAGACGTCCGTGTTCTGCGCAATCTTGAAGGCGGCGACGGTAGCCACGCCACCCGCGCCGATCATTAATACTCTGCTCATTCTATGTTTCGTTTTATCTTGTTATTTCATCTTTTGGTCTATCTCTGCCTGGGTGATGCCGAGGGCGTCCATGAGGGAGAATCCGAGCATCTCCTCGCGGCAGCCGGCAGTCTGCGTGGGCTGCATGGTGAAGAGCGTGACGTGCTTCTTCTCGTCATCGACATCGCGGAGGACCTGGCGCAGCTCCTGCCAGAGCGAGGGGTCACTGCCATCGGGGACTATCATCAGGCGCGTCACTTCCTCTTCCGAGAGCAAGAGGCGGACCAAGTCGGCCAGCACGGGACCTTTCGCCTGTCCCTCCTCGCCCGTGGCGATGCAGTTGATGATAAACTCGCCCAACTGTTCTGAGCGGAAGGCCTTGCCATCGAGTTCGGACTCATAGTCGGCGGGGGAGAAATGGAGGAGCTTCGGGGTCTTGCGGTCGTGGAGCAACACGACCTGGGTCTCGTGGTCGCCCGGGCGAAGGCGTCCATCGAGGGCGACGTCCACCAGCCATTGACTGAGGTCGGCCTGGGGGATACGACGCCCCAACATGCGTTCAAAGTTGACTATCAGGTCGAAGGCGACGTGATCGACGAAATCGGCATCGACGATGATAATATTCTTGCTCCAATTGACGGGATTGATTCCTTGCTTTTTCATTGGCACAAAGATACGGTTTTTAGCTTAGTGGGCCAAACTTTTCCTTGTTTTTCTTTTGGTTCATCCGATAAATGGAGCGACTGGGGTGTTTTGATCATTGCTTGTTATTGTCCCAACTCCTCTTTCTCATTCTCAGCCTCGACGAGCGGGATTTTGTCCTCGGCGGGCTTTACCTCGGTAGTCTCGGACTTTACCTCTACAGGCTTAGTCTCTACCTTGGTGGGGCGGGCTTGACCTCGGCGGGGTTGTCCTCGTGCTTGGCGGGCTTGACCTTGACTTCTCCCAGTTTCAGACAACGCTCCACATCGGAGAGCAGGCGACGGTAGGGTTCCGACTGCATGAAGCCCATGTTGCGGCGGAGCGTCGGCACAATATCGACCGTGCTGTGGTCGTAGCAGGACAACTCGTTGAGACGCTGCGTGTTGTGGACCGCCAGGCGGTTGATCTCATTCTCACGGGATCGGATGAGCTGGTCGCAGACCTTCTGCATCATCGGCACAACGACACCGTCGAAGAGATGATGGCCCTGGATGTAGAGATAGGTGGTCTCGGGCGTGACACCCAGTCGGCACAGGTCGCGCGACAGTTCACCGAGCTTCTCCTTCGTCCCCGGATTGCCCTTGCGCAGGGCAGCGAGCTTGCGGTTGACCTTGCGCTGCAGGTTGTCAAGCAGAACGGAGGCCTTGCCCGTAGAAAAGGCACCAAGAGCCACGACATTGTTGAAGTCGGCGATGGTGAAGAGGTTGTTCTTCCTCCTCCGATAGAAGAAGATGTTCCACAGGAAGAGGGGGTAGATGATCTGACTGTAGCGACGCAGGAAGGCGTCGAAGTCGAAGGTCTTGCGGTCGTTGAGGGTCACAGAGACACACATATCGTGGAGGCTCGGTCCGTAGCACTGGTAGTTTTCTATCGCATAGACGTAGGTGTGGAGGACGTAGGGATTGTCGCAGACCTGTTTCGAGTCCTCCGTCCGCCCCTGGAGGAGGTAGTCGTAGTCGGCATCGACGCAGGCCAGCATGTCCTTGCCCGTGCCGTGGAGCAGTAGGCTCGTCAGCACCGACTTCTTGCCGCGCGAGAGTTTTTTGCGCGTGGGTAGCATCACCTCGAAGTAGCGATGCTCGTTCTCGTAGCGGGCAAGCACCATGCGCCAGAAGAAGACATCGTCGTAGGCCTCAACGTAGGCCACGATCCTGCGCCTCGCCTTGCGCCCGTTGAGGCGGTTGGAGGCAGTGACGTAGTCGGAGGTGATATTGTCTTTCAGCCGTTTTGCCATATCGCAGCCTTCCCTATTATTCGTCCTCCGTTATCTCCGACACCTCCGTCACGTTGTCGAGCCAGCCGTTCATGATGACAGCGGGACTATGGGTGGTGAGGATGATCTGTACATTGGAGTTAAGTTCGAGTATCAGGTCGATGAGCCGCTTCTGCCATTCGACGTGGAGACTCACCTCGGGCTCGTCCATGAAGAGCACGTAGTTTTGCCCGTCCTCGATGAGCACGGTAAGCAGGATGACCAGCATTTGCTTCTCGCCGCTGGAGAGTTGATAAGGCATGAGCGTCTCGCCGATCTGTTCGAAGCGAATTTCGTTCTCCGTGCGCACGATCTTCTTGCCTGTCTCGGAGAAGAGGTCGTCGATGAGATCCTGGAACTTCCGCTTCGGTTGGCTGATGCGCTGGGCCTCCTCGGCAGCCTCGGGTGTGGCCTTCTGCAGGGCCTGGATCATGCGGTTGCCGATATTGACCTGGTAGTCGAGATACTTCCGCTGCAGTTTGTAGATCTGCCAGTCGAGTTCGGTGACGAGGGAGGCGTCGATCTTGTCCGTTATCTCCGTACTCATCAGCGGGCGGTCGAAAGAGCGGATGATGTCGAAACGTACCCAGCGTGCTTCCTCAGGCGCCACACGCAGGCGGACCCCCTTGACGGGATGGCTCGGCAACTCGCCGCCACGGGCCAGGCTCCGCACCACCTTGTTGAGGATGGTACTCTTTCCCACACCGTTGATGCCGCTCAGGATGTTGACCTGTCGGTGCAACTCCCAGCAGACGTGCTTCTTGCCGCTCCAGAGCGAGTCGATCTCTATCTCCTTGATGTATTCAGCATATTTCTGCATAACGTTCAGGTATAATTGTTTGTTGGGAAGCGCGTGCCATGAGGGCTGGCTTCTCTTGCAAAGTTAGTCATTTTTCTTCATACCAACACGCTGCGAACGGTCTTTTTTCTTCAAAAACACGTTTAAACGTTTACTATGCTATTTTTCCTCATCTTTTATCGTCTCTCTTACTTACTTTTTTCTTTAGCATCATTTGCGCAATCAGTCCTTTTTTGCTACTTTTGCAACGTCAATTTCAACCATCACCAACCAACGACACCACCAAATAGATGAAACGTATCTTCCTCCTCGCCCTGCTCGCCACCGCACTATGGGCTCTCTCCACGTCGGTCCTGGCGCAGAGCCAAGACGGTCTGAGACAATATGTGGAGCCGCGCATCGGCACGGCCCACTGTCGCTACTTCCACTTCGCGCCCGGCGCGCTGCCCTTCGGCATGGCCAAACCCGGACCCTCCACCAACGGCCACTACGGCAACGTGGACGGCTGGCAGGCCACGGGCTACGACTATCGCGACCGATCGATCGAGAGTTTTCCCTGCACCCATGAGTTCCAGGTGGGCGGCATCAGCGTCATGGCCACCACGGGGCGCCTCATCACCGTGCCCGGAGACACCACGGAGGCGGGCATACAAAAGGGCTACCGCTCCCACTTCAGCCACGACGACGAGGTAGCGACGGCGGGCTACTACAGTGTCCTGCTGCGGGACTACGGCATTAGGGCAGAGATGACGGCCACGCAACGCGTCGCCTTGCAGCGCTACACATTCCCCAAATCGAAGGAGAGCCACCTCATCTTCGACATCGGCCACCGTATGGGAGAGAGCGGAGCAATCAAGGACGCAGAGGTGCGCATCCTCGACGACGGCACTATCGAGGGCTACGTTGTCACCTATCCCGAATACGTCAAGGCTTACCAGCCTGGGGCGACCGTACCTATCTATTTCTCGGCCACGACCAGCAAACGACCAAAGCGCTGGGGCACCTTCCACCACGACAACATACATGACAACAAGCGCGAAGCCAGCGGCGAAGGGGCGGGAGCCTATCTCTCCTTCGCCACGAAGGAGGGCGAGCAGGTAACGGTGAAGGTGGGCATCTCCTACACCTCCGTGGAGAACGCACGGCAGAACCGACTGGCCGAGGCGCGGACGCTGACATTCGACGAGGCCAGGGAAGAGTCGGCGCGCCAATGGGAAGAGATGCTGGGGCGCATCCGCGTCGAGACAGACCGCAGGGAGGACAAAGTGAAGTTCTACACGGGCCTCTACCATGCGCTGCTGGGGCGCGGCGTCTGCAGCGACGTCTCCGGCGACTATCCGAAGCACGACGGCACGGTGGGCCGCCTGCCGATGCGACAGGGGCGCCCGGCCTTCCACCTTTACAACACCGACGCCATGTGGGGCGCGCAGTGGGGACTGACGCAGCTCTGGGTAATGGCCTATCCCGACCACATGAGCGACTATATCAGCAGCCACCTGCAGGTTTACAAGGACTGTGGCTGGCTGGCCGACGGACTGGCCTGCAGCCGCTTCGTCTCGGGCGTGGGCACCAATCAGCTGAGCAACATGATCGTGGCGGCCTATATGGCGGGCATACGCGACTTCGACCTGCCGCTGGCCTACGAGGCCTGCCTGAAGAACGAACTAGGATGGGAGGACCGCCCGCGGGGAGCTGGCAAGGCCGACACCAAGGACTTCCTGCGCCTGGGCTACGTGCCCCACGTTCATGCCGCAGACGGGGGACTCTACAACTTCTCGGCGTCCCACACGATGGAGTATAGCTACAGTGCCTACGCCGTGGCGCAGCTGGCCCGGGCCTTGGGCAAAGAGACCGACTACGATCGACTGATGGGCCTGTCGCACGGCTGGGAGAACCTCTACGACTCGACGTGCAACTTCGTGCGGCCGCGCTACGACGACGGCACCTTCGTCGAGAACTTCGACCAACTGGAGGTGTGGCGCGGATTCCAGGAGGGCAACGCGTGGCAATACACTTTCTACGTGCCCCACGACCCGCAGGCGATGATTGCCAAGGTGGGGACCGAGGTCTTCAACGCGCGCCTCGACAGCATCTTCACGCTCTCGCAGCGGCGCATCTTCAGCGGAGGCACGGAGGTGGAGGCCTTTGCCGGACTGCGCACGCTCTACAACCAGGGCAACGAGCCCTCGCTCCACATCTCGTGGCTCTTCAATGAGTCGGGACGCCCGTCGAGGACGCAACACTGGGTGCGCGCCATCCTCAACGAGTTCTATGGTACGGACGGCATCCACGGCTACGGCTACGGACAGGACGAGGATCAGGGAATGCTGGGGGCCTGGTATGCCGTCTCCTCCATCGGCCTTTTCGACGTGAAGGGACTCGACGACCTCCAGCCCTCGCTGGGCCTGGGCAGCACAATCTTCGACCGCGTGACCATCCAGTTGCACCCGCGCTACTACCCCGGAGGCCAGTTTGTCATCCAGGCCGTGGACAACAGCCGCCAGAACGAGTACGTGCAGCGCTTCTCCCTCGACGGCACGCGACTGACCACTCCACGCATCCCCTTCCAACGCTTCGCCCAGGGCGGCACGCTCACCGTGCACATGGGCTCCACGCCCGTGGACAACTACGAGTAGCCACTGGCCAGCACGCAGAGGAAACAAACAATCCAGCGCGACCTTTAGTTATCACTAAGTGTGGTCATCAGCAACCTTCGGCAAGGTAGCGGAACACGCCACGAGACGGCAAGACAACGCCCTCGCCTCTCGCACCCACCCTGGAAGCCTCTCCAATCAACCAGCAAAAACGGGGCTCTCGGGGGGGGTAAAGCTCAGATTACACCCACGGGCGTACGGCGATGCAAAAAGTGCAATAAAAAACAAAATCGGAGCATTCTTTTTCAGTTATTCCTGCACGTTTTTCAAGAACAATTCATAACTTTGCATCTGTCTATTCATACTCACAACGTGCCAGTATGGACTACAAGACAAGCGGATTAAAAGTCGTGCCGACCGGCAAGGGAAGGGACTGCCGTTGGCGGCTCGCGCTAAGACCCTGCAACAGTCGGCAGGGAGTGTAGCAACGCACCACAGTCCATCCTCCTCGCCATGCTGACACGACAAGCATAGAAAAGGCTCATAACGGCAGAAAAGAAGGGGATGCTCCGTTGGAACATCAACAAAAGCACCAGCCTTCACACTGCAAAGACGATCAAAGAACAAAATATGAAAAAATACACCATCAACTCTCCACTGAGGCGAATCATACTATCGGTCTGCGCCGTGGCATTGTGCGCATGCTCGTCGGAGACAGGAGAAGGCGAGCAGCCGGACACGCCGCCCACCCCACCCGATCCGGCTGCGAAATGGCCGATACGCATCAGCAGCGTGCAGGAAACCCTCGGCTCGGACGACGCCTTCGAAGAGGGCGACAAGATAGGCGTGTACGTGGTGAACCGTAACAGCGACGGATCGCAGGTCGCACTGAAGACCGAAGGCAACTATATAGACAACAGAATGTATGTGCTCCGGAGCACCTGGACCTCGGCGGTGCCGGAATACTGGAAGGACGCGGCTACCCACGCCGACTTCTACATGTACTATCCTCACACCACGACCATAGCGAATGTCGAGGCGCTGCCATGGAGCGTGAGGACCAACCAAAGCGCAGCGTCGGACTACAAGGCCAGCGAACTGCTCATCGGCAAGACGCTGGACGCAGCTCCGAGCGAGAACGCCGTGAGCATCAGCGCGCAGCACGCCATGGCGCAGGTCGTCATCACCCTGGTGGCGGGCAAAGGATTCTCCACGGCCTCGCTGGCGAGCGCTCAGGTCAGCGTGAGGATCAACAACGTGAGAACGCACGCCACGGCCAATCTCGCCACAGGCATCGTGACGGCCACGGAGGGCAAGGACTATGTCACGCCGATGAGGGAAGGCAGTGTGTACAAGGCGATCGTGGTGCCGCAGCAGTTGGACAAGGGCCACTTGATCACGGTGACGGTGGACGGCACGGACTTCAACCTGCAGAAAGACCCACGGCTCACGGCCTTTGAGCAGGGACACCGCTACCAGATGACCGTGACGCTGAGCAAGACCAGCGGCGGCATGAGTGTGGGCATAGTGAACTGGAGCGACGACGGCATCGACTATGGAGGCGTTGCCGAACCGAATTAAGGCGTTGCGAATTCATCATCAGAAAAAAGAAAGATCCATGAGAACTATCATCAATAACAGTCTGTTCTGCCTCCTCGCCATGGTGGCAGCGACGCTCTGCGGTTGTAGCGACAGCATCTTCGAGGACGAAGCACAGAACGATGGCGGCAGCATCCGCCTGGCGGCAGACATCGAGCAACTCTCCGTGATGAGGGTGAACGACTGCGGCTTCTGCGACGGCGACATGATGGGCGTGTACGTGGTGGACTACGAGGGTGGCAACCCGGGCACGCTGAAGCTGAAAGGCAACCGTGGCGACAACGTGCGCTACACCTTCGACGAGGCGGCCAACAAGTGGACCGGTGCCTACGAGTTGTACTGGAAGGACGGCCACACGCCGGTCGATGTGTACGGATACTACCCGTTTGCTGCGCCCGAGAGCATCGAGGACTACCAGTTTGAGGTGCAGAAAGACCAAAGCAAAGCCTCCTCCAGCGACGAGATGGGGGGCTACGAGGCGAGTGACTTCCTCTGGGGGAAGGTGGACGAGGTGGCTCCCACCAGCAGCGTGATCCGCCTGCCACTGTCGCACCGCATGTCGAACGCATGCGTCACCCTGCTTCAGGGATCGGGATTCACGGCCGAGGAATGGGCGGCCACGGAGAAGATCGTGCTTGTGCAAAACGTAGCGCGCAAGGCAAGCATCAACCTGGCCAACGGCACGGTGAGCAAGGCGGGCGAGGTGGAGCCCACGGCCACCCTGCCCTCATGCGTCGGCAACGAGTGGGCGCCATCGTGGTGCCACAGACTGTGCCCCAGGGCGCGGCGCTCTTCAGCATCACCATCGGAGGCACGCCGTTCAAGTTTACCAGGCCCAACGACTTCGAGTACAAAGCTGGCCACATGATGAACTTCAGCATAAGGGTGGACAAGCAGCAGGAAAGCGGACAGTACAAACTGACGCTTGTGAGCGCGAGCGTCAGCGAGTGGGAAAGCGACCTCGTGAGCCACAACGCCACGGCAAAGGAGTATGTCGTGGTGAACGCCACTCCCGGCAAACTGAAAGAGGCCATCACCGCCCTCGGCAAGGACTACACGACGCTGAGAAACCTGAAGATCACGGGCGAGATCAACGCCAAGGACTTCTACTTCATGCGCGACCACATGCTGCGGCTCACGGCCCTCAACCTCAAGGAGGTGCGCATCAAGGCAATGTGCAAGCCGGGCGAGGGCGAAGAGGGATATGACGACTAGATACCAGGTAGTGCGTTCTATTATCAGCACACCAATGGTGGCAGCCAGTCTCTGACACGCATTATACTTCCCGACCGGCTAAGAGCCATCGGTGGCAACGCGTTCTATGGATGCAACAATCTCACAGGATCGCTTGTCATTCCAGAGGGTGTGACAGAGATAAGGCGTGGTGCCTTTAATGGCTGCTCTGGACTGAACGGCACGCTCACGCTCCCATCCACATTGAGGAAACTGGGCAACAACTGGAACAGTGACACTGCCGACGAGGGCACAGACTATTATGGTGGCGTGTTCCAAAACTGCTCCAACCTCACGGGAAATCTCGTACTGCCCAACAATCTCGAACTGATCAGAGGTTATTGCTTCGCTGCATGTTCTGGACTTTATGGCGAGCTGCGACTGCCCGAGAAGCTGAAGCACATGGGGCGTAGTGCCTTTTCATTCTGTCCTGGACTGACAGGTTCCTTGACGATACCACAAGGATTATCCACAATTCCGGTTGAAGCCTTCAGCAATTCTGGTTTCAATGGTACGCTAACGCTTCACGACGGGATTACAAATATAAGTATTTTGGCTTTCAACAATTGCCATTTCAAGGGAGAGCTTCGTCTGCCGAAAAATCTGAGGACAATCTCCGAGCGCGCCTTCACCAATAATGACTTCTCTGGCGAACTGAAATTACCGCCCAGTGTGGAGCATATAGGCAGTTATGCTTTTACCAACAACTGGCGCATCACGGGCATCCTCAGCATTCCAGATGGCGTGGTGAGCATCGGCCAGGAGGCATTCGCGGGATGCAAGATGCTCGAGGGCGTCATCTTCCCCGAGTCTATGGAGACGATACGCCAAAGGGCGTTTGCAGAGTGTTTCGGCATCGGGTCGATCGTCTGCCGTGGCACCATACCTCCACGGATAGAAAACAACGCCCTTGACGGCGTGGCCAGGGACAACTTCACCGTGGAGGTGCCAGTTTCTGCCGTAGCCAGTTATCAGACGGCGCAAGGCTGGTGTGAGTTCAAGCGCATTGCCGCCCACCACGAACTGACCTGCCGCCCCTCGGTGGCCTGCGCCCTCAGCACAGAGCACAAGCAGACGATCACCGTCCAGGCCGAAGGCGAATGGGAGGTGGCCAGCAAGCCCAGCTGGTGCGACGTCTCGCCCATGAGCGGCAACAAAAAGACCGAGGTCACGCTCACCATCAAGGCCATGGCGAAAGGCTCCGGCAACGACCGCAACGGCAAGGTGGTGTTTCGGCTGAAGGGCAAGGACTACACCCACGAATGCAGCGTGGCGCAGTATGGCTACCAGTATGGGGAGAACGAGTGGCTGACGCTGCAAAAGGCCACGCGCGGCCACCGTGGCGGTATCAATATCGTGTTGCTCGGCGATGGATATGACGCCGAAGACATTGCCTCGGGCGAATACCTGAAGATCATGAAGCAACAGATGGACCATTTCTTCGACATAGAGCCCTACAGGACCTATCGTCAGTATTTCAACGTCTTCACGGCCTTCCCGCTGTCCACGGAGTCGGGCATCGGTACGGTGAATACCATCCGGCACAACCGCTTCGGCACGACTTTCACGGGCAGCGGACTGAAAGCCACATACGACGAGATCTTCTCCTACGCCCTCGGTGCGCCGAGCGTGACGAAGGAAAACCTCCACGAAACACTTGTCATCATCGTGCCCAACTCCACCGACTATGGAGGCATGACGCAGCTGTGGGCAGACGGATCGGCCATAGCCTTCTGTCCGCTCAGCACCTACGACTATCCGCTCGACTCGCGCGGCGTGGTGCAGCATGAGGCGGGCGGCCACGGTTTCGGAAAGCTCGGCGACGAGTGTATCTACCACAACGCCTTCATAGACGCCTGCGGATGCGCTTGCTGCGGCCATGTGGACGAATTCAGCACCGCCAAGAGCTACGGATGGTACGACAACCTCTCGCTCTCGGGCAAGGCCCACGGCGTGGGGTGGAGCCATCTCATCTACGACCGCCGCTACAGCGACCTTGTCGATGTGTATGAGGGCGGCTTCATGCACAGTCGCGGCGTGTTTCGGTCGGAGCAAAACTCGTGCATGAACAACTCCATCCCCTACTACAACACGATCAGCCGCGAGAGCATCGTGAAGAGGATCAAGAGATATGCCGGCGAGACGTTCTCCTTCGAGGACTTCGTGCGGAACGACCAGACTGGAAGTGGCGTCTCGCGAAGTCGCGCCCTGCGCCAGGCCAAGGCCTGGGCGGCACGATCGGCCAGCTCGAGCCAGTACAGGCCCGTGATACACAGGGGGAGTCCGCTGCGCATGGCGAAAGTGAGAAGGCACAGATAAAAGTGAGAAGGCACAGATAACAAATAGAGGAAGCCATGGGACAAAAAATGAATGGGAAGATGAAGAGACTCCCTATGAAGATGAGAGACCTTATGAGGAAGATCCACCTTATTATATATATGGCGCTGACCGCCTTGGCACTGGCTTCGTGCGGCGAGGACGCGCTGCCGACGGACGAGACGGCGACGGACAAGGGCGTTGAGATGAAGCTGCTGATGAGTCATCCCAGCAACAAGGCGCCCACCGCACCCTCCTACTTCGAAGCTGGCGACAAGGTAGGCCTCTTCGTGAGCGAGGACGGCAAGCCCCTGGAGGTGGGTGGCAACGTGGTGAACAACGAGGCGTTGACATTCAACGGCAACGAGTGGACGGCTGCCAAAACTCTGTATTGGGACGAGGGCTTGTACAATGTCTATGCCTACCATCCATACATCGGCAGGGTGAGCAGCATCGAGGACCAACCATTCAGCGTCAGCCTCGACCAAAGAACGGAAAAGACGGCAACGGCGCTCGGCGGTTACAAGGCGAGCGACCTGCTCTTTGCCTCCAGCAAGGGCGTGAGGGCCTCGGACGAGCCTGTGCAGCTCGCGTTCAGACACATCATGAGCAAGATCACGATAAGACTCGTGAAGGGAGAGGACTTCGAGGGCGAAATGCCCAAAAACGCCACGGTATATGTGCACAACACCGTGACGGAGGCTACGATAGACCTCCAGGCGGGGGTGGCCACGCGCCATGCGAAGGCTCCGCGACAGACGATCACGGCACACCACGACGGCGACAACCTCTACTCTGCCATCGTTGTGCCGCAACGCATCGAAAACCGCATGCCGTTCATCGAGGTGATCATGAACAACATGAGCTATCTGTACGAAAGCAAGTTTCTGTTTAAGCCCGGCATGGAGCATTTCGTCAACCTCATCATCCCCAACAACCCCAATAGCACAAAAATAGAAATCGGCGGGGGAATCAAGAACTGGGAATAAAAGACATTTCAGAGCGAACAAAAGATATAACATAGCAAACAAAAAGTGCTACCATTGCAATGAAGAAAGCTATCTGCATATTATCAGTATTGGCCATCTTGCTCTGCGCTTGGCTCGTCCTGCTGTGGCTGCCTGCCCTCACCCACGAAGGGAAGCCACAGAGCGAGACGCGCTATGGTCTGAGCGAGGGTCTGCAACTGGTAGAACAGACGTTTGCAGGCAAGGAAAAGCGGTATGTCGTGGAGGACGGCGAAGGCAACGTGGTGTTTGACGTGCCCCTGCGCGGCTGCATCCTCGACACACGCTTCCGCGGCGGCAGGCTCCGCTTTCGCGAACAGCAATCAGGGCGTGAGGGCTACATAGACCGCCAGGGCATCGTGACGCTTTTGCACGAGGGCAAGGCAGGCATTCCGGAGGAAGTGGCTACCGGAAGGACGACAAGGTTTGCCGCGTCGGCCATGGCTCCGGCCCAGCAACTACAGGGCGAGGCCTCCGCTCCATCGCCTGGCGAAGGCGGGGGAAAGCCCTCGGCAGCAGCGCGAAGAAATCAGGCTATAGCACAGGTGCCACTGAAGTCTATCGTGAAAGACAATCCTTTCTTCAAGGAGGCGTCGAAGATCATGCAGGGCAAGCTGACGGAGCAGGACGCCAAGCGGCGGCACACCATACTCAACTACTGCGAGCATTTGCGCACGGCATATACGACAAAAGACATCGACTTCTTGCGACAGGTCTTTAGCGACAAGGCGCTGATCATCGTAGGCAACGTGGTGAGGCAGACGTCGGCCGACGGCCGGTGTGTAGCGGACGCGCGAGTGAGCTACGCCATCCGATCGAAGCAAGAATACATAGCGCGCCTCGCCAAGGTGTTTTCCACGAACAGCAAGGTAGATGTGAGGTTCTCTGACTTCCGCATCCTGCGCCACCCCACGATGGACGGCATCTATGGCGTCACGCTGCGGCAGCGGTATAGCAGCGACCGATACAGCGACGATGGCTACTTGTTTCTGCTGTGGGACTTCAGAGACAGGTCGATGCCCGTGATCCATGTCCGAACGTGGCAACCAGCCTCCTCGGTGGCAGATGGCTCAGAGATCATCAGCATACAGGACTTCAACCTGCAATGAGCCATAGAGCCAATAGTGCCTCGCCTGCTCTCAGAAAGAATATCATCGGAAAGAGGCAGGAAGTATTTCATAGGAAAGATATAAGAAGTATATCGACGGAAGATATAAGAAACATATCACAGGAAAGAGGTAAGACAAAAGTGTTGACAATAGACATGAAGACAACGACTACCCTTGGCAACGCCCGCCCTCTGGTGCTCGCCCTCTGCCTATGGCTGCTCTGCGGCGGTAGTGCGCGCTCGCAGGAGTTCACGGTGAGCAGCTTTCGCCTGCTGCCCAACGACGTGAGTGCCTTTGTCAATAGCGTGCGCGACCTCAACGACGAGGCGTGCGCCTTGGTGAAGGTAGAGGCGCCGTCAGACTTTGCCTTCTCCACGCCCTTAGGCATCGTGAAGCGCAAGGACGAGGTGGGCGAGATATGGCTCTACCTGCCCCAGGGCACGAAGATGCTCACGCTGAAACATCCCGTATGGGGCGTGCTGCGCGACTATCAATTGGGCACGACGCTGGAGAGCCGCATGACCTACGAGCTGAAAGTGGACGTGCCAAGGCTTGCCCTGGCGGAGCACCACGACACCATCGTGCAGGTGAGAACCATCATCGACACCGTCACCGTGACTCAGTCCAGGCCCAAGGAGCCCTGGACGGCCTATGCCCTGGCCACGATCGGCGCGCACGACAACGGACCGTCCTATGGCGCGTTCTTCTCCCTGATGCGGCGCCATGGTTTCTTTGTGCACGCCAATACGCTCTTTGGCAGTATCGGCAAGACACGCGGCAGTTGCGCCAAGGACGGCAGCCTCGGCGAGGGCACGGAGCGACCCTACTATTCTGGCAAGACTGCAAAGAGCCACTTCACCATCACGGCGGGCGCCACACACCGCCTGACGAGGCAGCTGTGCCTCTTTGAGGGCGTGGGCTATGGGCGCAGCGCCGTGGCATGGCAGTTGGCGCAGAGCGAAGGAGGAGGATATGTGCTCAACGACGGACTGACGCACAAGGGCGTGGCGGGCGAGATCGGCGCGCTCATGACGTGGGGACGCCTCAGTGTGTCGGTCTCGGCCGTCACCATCGGCGGAAAACAATGGCAAGGCCACCTGGGCATCGGACTCAAGTTATGGAGGACAAAAAAAATGAGAAAAAATGAGAAATAACAAGCACCTACACACGACGGGCCACCCACACGCAGGCCATCGAGCTCGCGGACTGCTGGCACGCCCCAGGGTCTGCCGACTGGCCTGGAGGCTCTGTTGCGCAGCCGTGGCGGTTTGCCTTTTCTCCTGTGACAGCGACCAACCCGACTATCTGGAACCGCGTCTCACCACGCTGCCTGCCACAGATCTCACACGGACGGACGCCACGCTCCACGGATCGGCCACCGTGGCAGGCGAGACGGAGATGCCGCAGCTATACTTCAGATATGGCGCGACAGAGGCCATGGAGCAAACGGCCCCGGCAGTCTTCGACGACCAGACGATGGTGGCGGCACGCATCACAGGGCTCACCGCCGCCACCACCTACCACTATATGCTCGAGGGCACCAACGGCAGGACCACCGTGCGGGGCGACAGGATAAGCCTCACCACGCTGCCCAACGCCAAACCCTCGCTGAGCGAAGCGAGCATCGTCGGCCATGGTCCTATGAGCGTGATCATAGGCTACAGGATCACGGACGACGGTGGCGAGACGATCACGGAGACTGGCTGCCTGTATGCGCTGGCCTCCGCTGCCGCCGACCAGCAGCGAGTGGTGCTCAAGGACTACCGCAAAGACCAGGAACGGCAGACGCTGCTGCTGCCCGACCTGCGCCGCAACACCACCTACATGATATGGCCCTACGCCACGAGCCGCATGGGCGAGACGGTGGGCGAGGCGATCACCTTCACCACGGGCGACGCCCTGCTGCTGGGCGAGCCAGGCCAACTGCGCTCGTTGATGGGCAAGAACTTGTACGACTACTCCCACCTCTCCATAGCCGGGCCTCTGAATGGTGACGACTTGCGCTGCCTGAGAGAGATGATGGGGCGCGGACGCGACAAGGTGGCGACTGCAGGCAGGCTCTCGGACATAGACCTGACGGACGCGACTATCGTGGCAGGCGGCGAACCCTATGACGACGCACGATATGCGGAGGACGACGTGGTGGGGCAAGGCTTGTTTGCCGATTGCGCAAGCCTGTCGAAGATCGTCCTGCCGTCCCAGACCACAACCATCGAGAAGGACGCCTTTGCCCGATGTACGGCGCTTGAGCTGATCGACATTCCAGCCGCGGCTGCGTCGGTAATGCCCTCAAGTGGCTGTTCGGCCTTGCAGAGCCTCCGTGTCTCGGAAGCCAACACCCACTACGTCGGCAAGGACGGCGTGTTGCTCAACGCCGACGCCACACAAATCGTGTGGTTCCCGATGGGCAAGAAGGGCAGTTATGCGCTGCCTTCCTCCGTGACCTCGGTCGGCAGTTATGCCTTCAAGGAGTGTAGCATCGAGCGGTTCGTGTTTTCAGACCATGTGGCCAAGTTGGGCACGGGCGTCTTCATGAATAGCAAGGTGAGGGACGTGACCATGCCGGAGGCTCTGCGACTGGTGCCCACGGCCACCTTCCAAGGCTGCGCGCAGCTCCAGGTGGTGCGCCTGGGCAGCAAGACGGAGCTGATCTCCGACTATGCCTTCACAGACTGTCCGCTGACCGATCTATATGTAGAGGCCCGGATGCCGCCTGTCTGCCAACCCACAGCTTTTGCCACCCTCGGGGCAGACGTCCTCGCCTCTTGCCGCGTGCACGTGCCCAAGGGACGGGCCAACATCTACAAGGCGAGCGAAGGCTGGAATTTGTTTAAGAACATCATCACAGACTGATTATGACAACACCGGAAATAGAAGAACTCAAACAACTCGTCAAGCAGAAATACGGGAAAACGCTCGCTACGACAACAGACTTCGAGGAGTTTTCCCTCTATCTGAAGAAAAAGGAAGACAAGAACGTTTCGTCCTCCACGCTGAAGCGCCTCTATGGCTATGTGAGCGACGAGCACAAGCCGAGACTTACGACGCTCGACCCGCTGGCGCAATACATAGGACACGCGGACTACAAGGACTTCGTGTGCTGGCTGAAGAACAGCACGCTCTACAACTCGTCCTTCTTCATGGCAGACCAACTGACGAGCAGCCAACTGACTGCCGGCACGGAACTCGTGATAGGCTGGAGTCCCAACCGTATGCTCACGCTGCGCTATCTGGGCGAGAGTCTATACGAAGTGGTGACTACGGAAAACAGCAAACTGCTTTGTGGCGACCGCTTTGTGACGGGCTGCTTCATCAAGGGGCAACCGCTTCTGCTGCCCTATGTCGAACGCGACGGAGCGCGCACCATGCCGTTTGTGGCAGGACGCCACGGCGGGCTCACGGTGGTAAGGTTGAAGAAACGCAGCGCCAAGGTGGAAGAAACAAAGAAATAGAAACAAAGGGGATTCTGAGAGGATTCTGAGGGGGCTGCTTGTCGTGCCTGTCAAGACGAATCCGCCCATAGCCTTATAGCTTATGCAAGACCATACTACACCTATCCATGACACGATCGGCCCTTCGGACGACGGGCTCACGTCGGGGTTCACCGAGTCTATAGACCAAGAGCGGACCGTGGACTCCATGTCGGAGGAGAAAGGCTTTGGCAACGTCCAGGAGTATTATGTCTCCAAGTCGGGCCCGACGCGTCTTTTCACCGCCACGCGGTATGGCAAGCGCTATGTGCTGAAATGCTTGAAGACGGACTACCTGCTCACCCCCGTATATCAACAGGCGATAGTGAAGGAGTTTGAGATCGGCCTGCTGCTGGAGCATCCCTATATCTGCCGCACGCTGGCCATGGAGCAGCTCGCCGGCATGGGCCGCACCATCGTGATGGAACAGGTGGACGGCGACACGCTGCAGACGCTTCTCTCGGAGAAGAGGCTCTCGCCCGACCTTGCGCTCAGGATAGCCTCGCAAACGATGGACGCCCTGGACTATATGCACAGCAAGCAGATCACGCACCGCGACCTGAAGCCGTCCAACATCATGGTGACCCACAGGGGGAAGAACGTGAAGATCATAGACTTCGGACTTTCCGACAGCGACCTGTTTGGCGTGCTGAAGATGCCGGCAGGTACCTACAGATACCTTGCGCCGGAGCAACTGCTGCAGGGGGCGGTCGCCGACCCCAAGGCCGACATCTACTCGCTCGGCATGGTGATGGAGGACATGGCGGAGGCTACGGGCAGCAAGCGGTTGCACAGGATGGCACGGATATGCACCGTGAAGGATGTCTCGCTGCGCCCCGAGAGCATAGAGGCGCTGCGCAGGCGCCTGGCAGGGGGCAGACGCCTCAGGCGCATCGTTTCCTTCCTCGCCGCGCTCGTCATGGCCCTGGCCGCAATGGTGGCAGTCTCGCTCTTCGTGCGCAGCCACCAGGATGCAGAGGAAGCAGGAGGCAGGGAGCAGATAGACGACCACCAGGCGGCTCGCCAAGAAGACAACCAGGTCATCGACTACCATCTATGGGATAGACGATAGTCGATGACCTGGAGAAGGGAGGCCTAAAGGAGAAAGGAAGCACGAGGAGGGAAGTAGGAGTGGGGAAAAGGCTTGCTCACTCCCCGTTCGTACACTCGCCCGTCTCGTAGCTCTTGGTCATGTCTTGCAGGATGGCTATCATCTTCTGCCGAAGACTTTCCGGCTTCAACACCATCAGGTTGCGTCCGTGCCACAGCAGTTCCTGCAGAAAATCGCGGGTGGGGCGCACACGGAGCGTATACTCGCGGTAGAGGCCGTCGGCCGATTGGCCCACCTTCTGCTGGCTCTCGTGCAGCGGCACCTCCTCAAGGTAGTTGTACTCGGGATAGAACACGCGCAGGCGCACGTTCTCTATCGGCTCGTTCTCCATGCGCATGATGCCGAAGCAACCATCGTAGTAGTTGTCGGGCGTGAGCATCTGCTTCAGTTTGGGCGACAGAGGACGCTTTGTGCACTCCTCATACATCAAGGAGATGCGGTCGAACGGCAGGCAGCGCACCTGCTCTTTCTCGTTCACGCCGACGACGTACCAACGCTGCTTGAAGAACCTCACAAAAGCGGGCGTCAAGGCAACGGACGTCTCCACCCCGTAGGCCGTGGTGTAGTCAAACCTCAGCCGATATTGCTTGTCGATGGCTCTGAGGATGTCGTCGAGCAATTCTGAGTTGCGTGGCGCAGGGTCGAGCATCACCTTGGTGTGGTATTGCAGCATATCGCCCAGCGAGGCCAGCCGCAGGGAGCTGAGCAGCCACTCCGTGACATCGTCACACTTCACGCTGTCTTTCTTCAGATAGTAGCGATAGCCGCCGCTCCTGCCGCTACACTCCACCTTGATGCCAAACATCTGCTCTATTTCGTCGCGATGGCGGTGAAACGTGCGCTTTTCCAGCGACTTGCCTTGAGCGTTGGCCGCAGCCTCCAGCCATGCGGCAGCTATCTCCTCATACGTCATGCGCCGGCGTTCGAGCTGGCCTATCAGCCAGGCAAAGAATCTCATTCGCTTGTCCATACCCTGTAGCCCATTATTTCAAGAAGTTTGCTATCACCCGGTGCCAGTAGTCCCACGAGTAGCCCACCGAGGGATGGTTTACCGCCATCGCCCTCACCGTCCTGCCGCTTGCCAAGGAGTAGGCGCCCGTGGCTGTGCGACAGCCGTCCACGACGATGTCCTCCCCATCAGTCCAACGCTCGCCGGGCAGTTTGTCCCACAGGCGGTTGCCCCATACGATGAGGGATTCGGGCTGGTATTTTTCCATCACGTCGAAAAGGACCTCGCCGGCCTGGCGGTATTGTGCGGCGGTGCCAGCCTCGCGCGGGCCGCCCATGGCCACTTGCAGATAATTGTAGAACACCACCGACTGCCATATCCGCTGACTCTGCGCCTGATCGGTCTCGCAGCCCACGAGCGAACGCTCAAACTTCAGCAACGTCTGCATCCACCTCTGCCGCTCCACGCCCCGGTCGAGATATTGCTCCACTACGCCGCTGGTAAACTCCATGCACTCCCGATGGCGCAGGCAGTTGCCGCAGTCGGCGCAGCCCTCGTCGCAGTAGTGGCTCTCGCCAAGCACCATGATGCGCTTGCCAAACAGTCCTCCGCCAGCGTATGACGCTCCGACGAAAGGACGAAAGAATACTCCGTCTTTCATATATTATTGCTCTTCTGTTTTGTTTCGATACTCATCCTGGGCCTTCCAAATCTCCTTGTACACCCATTTCTGCCACCACGACCAGGCAGGACGGGTGTGCCAGCTGCCACAGGCCGGACATTTCAGCGGCGCTGACAGGGCCGTGCATTGGTATTCGAAGTCCATGCCCACAAACTTGTGTCCGCATTCGTTGCAGACAAATTTACTCCATCCTCTTAACATAGCTTTTTCGTTTTAGACCAATTGGCAAGACAAAGGTATGGAAAAGTTTTTATCCCTGCAAGTCCATGATGGTTCACTGATGAAATCCTCACGCCGCCGGTCCCAGCCTTAGTCTGCCACAGTCGGTTTTTTGTTTACGTCGGCAAAGTTACTTATCAGCCATGCCAAAACGTGTCGCAGCTGAGAAGAAAAGTAAAAAAAGCGGGAAAAAGATGCTGCATCGCTTACGGGATTTGCGATGCAGCATCTGAATAGTGGTTAAAACTATGAGAACCAGGTGGCCACCATGAGGGCCAGTTTCACGACAAGGCAAAGCAATGCGCATACAATGGCGATGAGCACAGCCGTGGCCAAAGCTTTCTTTCTCACTTTGCTGATGATCTCCTTGTCGTCTTCTATATAGCCCGTGATCAATCTCAGGTTGTTCAAATACGACCGCTTGAATATGTCCAGCACGTTGCCTACAAAGGGGATGGCTCCTATCAGGACATCCAGCAGCACGTTGTATATCACTGCCAGCGTCAGCGGTATGGACCTCACCACACACAGACTGTAGTAGATGAACGGCATGGCCAAGGAGCTCGAAAGCACGTCTCCGACACCTCCCGGAATGAGTCCGATGAGCGGATCGAGATAATATTGGTCCATATACTTAGCCGTCTTCACCATGATTCGGTAAGACGAGCGGTTCATCATCTTCTCGCGCTTGGCCTCTTTCTTTGCGACGCGCTCCTGCTCTTTGGCAAGGGCTGCCTCGCGGCGGAAGTCTTCTCGCTCAAAATTCAGCCCCAAGTCGCTCTGGGCTCGTTGTCTTCTTGAACTCTCCATAGTCTCTTACAATTCTATTTGCTTGTTTCCGTTCATAAAATCACTAAAGTCTTGCATGCTCAGCGTGTATCCGCTGAGGTCTGAGAGCATCTCCATCGCCTGCTTGCGCTCCTGCTCGCTGTCTGCCAGGTTGATGCGAGTGAAGACCTGGCGCAGGTAGGCGCTCTTGTCGTCGATCCGGTCCAGATAGCCCTTGAACGTTTCCTTGTAGTGGTCGAGCTGCTCGTCGTAGGCTGCTGCCGCTATCCTTCCGTTGAGTTGCTGTAGCTTGAGTTGCGTCACGCTGTCCAGCAAGGCCACGCCGCGCTGCAGCACTTCCTCGGCCTTTGCCTCCACCATGCCCAGCTCCTCGTCGGTATAGGTCGGCGGCTGAGCCTCTTGCCGAGATGTTGGCCCATACAGTCTGTTGTTGTCGCCAGCCACCTGCTCCACCCCGTCGAGCAAGCGGACGGCCATGCGGCGGTCGGCATGCAGATGGTCGGCCAGAAGATTGGTAAACTCCGACAAATTTTGCTCTACGCCTGCCGGCAACTTGGCAGTCTCCTTGAAGTCGGTAATGTCCACGCTGCGCAGCAACTTCTCGTCCAGCCTGCTCTCGGCAATCTCTCGGCCCAGCCTCAGCATCGCCACCACGTCGCGGAGATGCTTCAGCATCTTGAGTTTCAGCTCGTCAGAGCAGACGACCTTGCTTCTTATCTCGCGCGACACGGCGTCCAGGCGGGCCGCCAGGCGGACGTGTTCGCTCTTCGTGGCCTTTGCCGCCTCCTGGTGCGAGAGGAGCTCCTCCTGGTCGAGTTTCAGATCCACCTGCATATTGTCAAACTCCCTGATCAGCGGGGTGCAGACGGCGTCCCACTCCGAATAGTTGCGATAGTAGTTGCGGCGGGCCGTGCCCAGCGTCAGCCAGTTGAGCAGAAAGAAGGGCTTCGAGGGCTTGCGCCGTTTGGCGTCCTGATAGCTGGGACGCTTCGCCTCCAGCGTGGTGGTGAGCTCGCCGACCAGCGACTGATACACGTCGATGTTCTGCAGATGGTCGTTCATCTCCATCTCGGCAGACCTCATCTGGCGGAGCAGTTCCCTGCGTTCCTCTTCGAGCGGGCGCACGCTGGCCTCGCCATACAGGGCGTCCGTCATCGAGCGGAAGTCGGAGTCCATCAACTGCGAGGCAAAGCGCAGATAGACGTTCGACTTCGGTATGACGATGTCGTTGAGCGTCTTGTAGATCACGGTCAGACGCTCCATGTCGGCCTTGATGCGTGTGGCGTCATGCTTCACGCTGGTCTGCAACTGCTGCAGGTCGCCGCGCAGCCGGTTGGCCTTCTCGCTGGAGACCATATAGTGGTCGAGCATCCCCAGTCCCGCCATGGCGAGTCCGAGCGTCTTGCTGCTGCCCGCAGCCGATCTGTAGGCACTCATGGACCCTTGCAGCGAGGTGCGAAAACTGTCTGCTATCTCGGCGATCAGCACGCCACACTTGTCTTGTATCTTGCTATACTCCAGCTCTATTTGCCGCAGCATTTGGTCCACGTCGAGCCATTCCACTTGGTTGAAATCGAAGAGTTCGGGCGACACCATCTTGATGGAGTCTCCATAGAGGTCTATGAGCCGGAACGCATACTCGCGGTAGGTAGCCTCGATGTCGCTGCGCAGCGAGGTGAAGTCGCTGATATTGGCGCGCACGCTGTCGCCGGCATAGCGGTAGGCCTCCACCAGTTTCGCATATCTGTCGAACATCACCGAGGCCTTGCCTCTCACCTCTTTCACGCCGCTCGTCCCTGTCAGCCAGTCCGCCGCCTTCGACGAGCCCTTGGCCAAGGCGGCGCCCAGGTTGAGGGCTATCATGCCCTGCAGCTTGTCCAAGGAGTGTTCCGTCGCCTGCAGTTCGTTCTCGGCTATAGCCAACGCGTCGCCCATGTCTCCCTGCTCAAGACAATGGTTCAACTTGTAGTCGGCCACGATCGTCGTGCGCGCATTGTTCGTCACGAAAGCGATGCTGATATTGCTGTCGTTTCCGTAGAAGCAATACGCGTCATAGACCAGGCTCCCCACCTCGGAAGAGTCGCCCGCGACGCCATACTTCTTTAGTTCATAGGCCAGGTCGGCCCGCAGAAACGTCTTGCCGTCGCTGCACAATTCGTCGGCAATCGACTTGATGGCTTTGTAAATTTCTCGATTTTCCATATCAATACTATCGTTTGGATGGGTATAGGGTGAGGCAAAGATACAGACAAGTTCCGCCCCCTGCAAGTCCATGATGGTTCACGGCCTGCAGGCGCTTGTTGTCTCTATCCCCTTCTCCTATATCCATGCTGAGATTCTTATTTACGTCGGCAAAGTTACACATCAGCTGTGCCAAAGAGTGTCACCACAGGAAAGAAAAGTAAAAAGAGGCTGACACAAAACCTGCATCAGACCACGTTATTTGTCGGAATTGAGCATTTTGCAGCAGATTATTAGTCGGAATTGAGCAAATTCCCGCGAATTATTTGTCGGATTTGAGCAATTATCTTATCTTTGCACCTGATTTTTAATCACTTCTCGCCATGCAAGAATATATACAAAGAAATATAGACGTAGAACTCTTGGAGTGGAAGGACAATCCGATGAGAAAACCACTCTTGCTTAGAGGTGCCCGACAAGTAGGCAAGTCCTCTGCAGTAAGACATTTTGGAAAAGAATTCCAGTTTTTTGCTGAGGTAAACTTTGAACGTCACAAAACTGTCAAAACATTCTTCCAAGGAGATATTGACATACGCTTGATTGTCCAAAAGATTGCAATATATATCAACGTTCCAATAGAAGAAGGCAAAACGCTTCTGTTTCTTGACGAGATACAAGAATGTCCAGAAGCAATAATGGCATTGCGCTTCTTCAAAGAAGACTATCCAGGGCTACATGTCATTGCGGCTGGATCTTTACTGGAGTTCACGCTTCAAGAGCTACCTACATTTGGTGTAGGGCGCATACATACTTTGTTCATGTATCCGATGACATTTGATGAGTTTTTGAATGCGAACAATGAAAACGGATTGATAAGCATGAAAAAGCAAGCTGACAGCCAGCATCCCTTGGATGCAGCTTTTCACGAAAAACTAATAGAATATTTTCGCATATACCTTTTGGTAGGTGGAATGCCCGAGGCTGTGCTGGCATGGATAAAGACACACAACTTCAACCAATGTAGTCATATACAAGAAGATATTATCTTGACATACGAGGACGACTTTAGCAAATACAAGAAAAGAGTCTCTCCTGACCTGCTAAGGACAACGCTGCACGGCATCTGCCATCAGCCAGGAGAAAAAATCACATTCAAGCAGATTTCCGCGGACTACAGAAGTTCACAAATCAGAGAAGCAGTCCGACTTCTGACACTTGCCGGCCTCGTCATTCCCGTCATCGCCACCTCGGGGAATGGCATTCCACTTGATGCAGAAGCGAACGAGAAAAACATGAAGATTCTGTTGCTTGACTCTGGACTTCTTCTTTCTGTTTTGCAACTTGAAGGAAATCTTGCGCAGCACCTTGTGGAGCTAATCATGACTGGCAGTCCACAAGATCTTGTCAACAAGGGGGGCTTGGTTGAGATGGTGGCAGGCCTTGAACTCTTGCGCAACAAACCATGTGTGCAGCGACAAAAGATGTTCTATTGGGAGAAAAGTGGAAATAGTATAGCCGAGATAGACTATCTTGACACATTTCATCTCAAAGTCACACCTATAGAAATAAAATCAGGCACACAGGGTGGCATGAAGAGCCTATGGCAATTCATGAGAGAGAAACGCCTTACAGAAGCTATCCGTTGTTCATTTGAAAATTTCGGAGAATTCACCTACACCGACCCGCAAGCAGACAATGCCAAGCGCCATATAACCATCATTCCGCTATACGCATTGGAAAATCTGCGGGAAATGAAGTAGCAAATGGATAGTAGTCTCCGTCCTCCTCATGCTCCACTTGTGTGAGCTTTACAAAGGCATCATTGGATTTCAATATACCTAACGATGCTGAGTTGAGTATATCATTCAATCCAAGTTTGCTTCTTTGGCAAGACCTTGCCAAACAATCCCTACAAAATGGTAGAATAGAAAAGTATGCTGAGTACCTATCCAGTAGAACGCAAGTGACACTATAGTCCAAGCACACTAACACTCCAGTACCAGACAAGTGAAACTCCAGTACCAGGCAGGTGGCACAAAAAGTGGTACCGAGAATAGATATCGACTGATGCGCTTACGCCAAGAAATCCAAACGTCCTATGATCTCGCCATCGTTACTTCTTTGAGTAATCTCTCCGATAATTCTTCAAAGGTGGTTCCTTCTGGCATTTTTCCACCTGCCAATTCATTAGCTACTTTTGACATGCATACTGCGCCGACTGCAGCTATGGTCGACAGATGCAGCTTATTGGCAATGTAAGTTGTCAGCCTTGACAGCAATTTCTCTATTTCAAGTTTATCTGTAATCATAGGTCTAGTATTAATTGTTTAATTCCTTTTTCTGTACAAAAGCAGTATTGAATGTACTCTGGGCCGGGATATTTCAGTAGTTTTGCCAACTTGACGAGATTTGCACTATTGACGTATGCATTGCCATAACTCCTACGATACTCCTGTAAAATGGCATCTACACGTGAGTCTGCAACAGGACCGATGACAATGTCATAGTTATGCTTGTAGGTATGAAGAGGGTCCTTTTCCCTGTTTTTTAGTACAAAGAGAGCCCATTCCGCAGTCCTACCATCAAAAATCTTTATTCTAACATCGCTGGGGCATCTTGATGGGTTGAAGATGAACGGTGACACTTCCGGACTCCCATCGCCCATAATGGCAGTCGTTCTTTGAGCCATGGCGACTGCACGCGCATAATCCTTAGTCAGATAGAAGCCACGACCAAAGTCTTTGAAGTTCTTGCTCTTCGACAAGTCTATTTTGGTTATCAACTGGTTACTGCCGTGATAGAGTATCATAGACGACCACCATTATTTGCACATACACGTGACACATCATTGACAATCTCATGATTGCTGAGGGTCTTCTCAATGTCTTGGTATTGACGCAGGAAGTCCATCCCCTTGAAAGTCACTATGTAGCTGTAAGCCTGAGTAAGAGGGATCTTCTTCTCATCGGCAAAGTTGTTGATAACAGACACTACAAATTCGCTTTCCTCTTGGTTAAAACCAACTTTGTCAACAACATGAATCTGCAATGCCGACCCCAACTTGCCGAGTATGAAAGATGCTACTTCTGGCGTTATCGGCGCGCCATGCTCGATTTTTGACACGCGAGACTCCTTCAGGCCAATGAGCTTACCAAGCTGGGCTTGCGTAAGTCCCTTCTTTTTTCGCTCTTCGCGTATTATCATTCCCAAACTCTTGTTCTCCATATCAATCAGCTTTTGTTGTATAGCACAAAGACAATGCAAACGAGCGCAATGAGAACTTGTTCACAAATTGCCGAGTGCAGCTTATCTTATGCAAAGATAATGCAAACGAGCGCAATGTAAGCTTGCTTACAAATTGCCGAGTGCAGCTTATCTTATGCAAAGATAAGCAAAACTTTCCACATATGGAAAGTTTGAGATAAGAAACCGTGCTTAAAAAGGTTAAATTTTAGGCAGACATGATGGCATTACGGCATGATGGAGCATTCGCTTTCGTCAATTCCACAAATCCTTAACGGCATGATGACATGATGACATTACGGCATGATGACATGATGGAGCGTTAGCCTTTGCCGCCGCAGGCGGGCAACACGCGGTTCTCATACAACGACCGCGGCGCGCATTGGGAAAGCAGCGGAAGAAGAAATGAAAAGATGATGATCGGCGGGCGGGCAAACAGCATGAGCCCGCCACAGGGCGTCAGCAGCAAAAATGGCGGAGGACTTCTGCCCCCCGCCACACCAATGTTTCGCTATCAGCGCCTGGCAACTACAGCAAAGCGATTTCCGCCTCGATGCTCTCCGGAGCAAAGCGGATAGCCCTCAGCGCCACCTTTTCAAACACCTTCTGCAGTTTGTCGAGATCACCAAGGCGCAGTTTCACGATGTTGCCAGGCCGCTGTTCCACCCATCCAGCCTTCTCCGGCACGAGCCGCTTGGCATAGGAGATGGCAGGCGACACAAGCAGGTCAATCCCCATCTTGCCGTCATACGACAAGTACAGGTCGGTGCCCTCTATCTTCTCCACCCCGACGTTGATGCTCACAGACTTCGTAAACCCAAACACCTTGATGGGCAAAGAGACAGACACGGTTTTCTCATCCACATAGCCTACATTGACCGTCTTGTGAAAGTGGCTGGCCACATATTCCTGCAGCTCGGCATAGCTTATTGTCAACTTCATATTATATCGTACTTTAGCTGTTTATTTGCTCTTCTTGCGTTTCCACATGTTTCGGAAGAATTCTTTGCATGCTTCCTTGCACATATCAAACAACAACGATCCCGTAACACTAGTATTCAAACTGCCACACTTTGGGCATTTTACAGGAGCTGATTCCGCCGTACAATTCAACTCCATGTCCACTCCAACAAATTCGTGTCCGCAATCTTTGCAAACATATTTATACAATCCTCTATCCATAGGTAATATGGTTTTATAGTTAACTAATGACACGAAAGTTATAGCTTAATTAGAACAAACGAAGAGCCTTGAAAGTTTTCACCCTATTTCAATCTCCCTTGCACTCCATATCCTTTACATTATATTTTAACCTTCTTGTCTTTATGTATTCCTATAATCGCAATTTTTTTGATGATGCTGATACTTCTAAAAGGCCTCAACTAACGTCTTCTTCTTTTCTTTTTATGAAGATTACGCTTTTTATTTTCATAAGCTGCCTCCTCTTCAAATTTATCTTGGAGTCGTTTAGCTATTTTCTCTTTTCGACGTTCCTTTTCTTCTGCTTTAAGTTTCTCTATTTGTTCTTTCTTTTTTGCCAAGGCACTCTTAAGGTCATCAAATGAAAAGACAGGATTATCCAAATTTAAACTTGCTTTGTCCAGCAACATCGTCAAAATCGCATTTTTAATTTCTCTACCAGCAAATCCATCTATCAAGTCACTTGCCTCCAATAGCTCCTCCTGAGTGAAACGATGGTCCAATGGCATCTTTGACGGAAGCATCTTGTCTATAATTGCAGCTCTGGCCTCTTTGTTTGGCAACTCTAGCTTTATGTGATCCAATATTCTTGACTCAAAAGCCTTATCGAAATTGGTCACAAGATTTGTCGCAAACAACACTACTCCTTCAAACTCTTCCAAAAGTATCAACATCTGGCTTCGTAACGAATTCAAAGCTTGGTCCGAACCATGACTTACATTCTCTATCCTTTTACCTAAGAAAGAATCCGCCTCATCAAAAAACATAACTGCTCCCAATTCGCTTGCTGTGTCGAACGCTTTTTTTAAGTTCTTAGCTGCATCGCCAACATATTTAGACTCAATCTCTGAATAATTGAGAGCCAACAATGGCTTGTCTAACATTTTAGCAATAGCATGAGCACACATCGTCTTACCAGTGCCTGGAGGGCCAAAGAAATTTAGAATGCTCTTTGGTTTAGACTCAACATCTGAGAATCCCCACTGATTATATATCAGATCTTGACATTTGATAGAATTTAAATCGCTCAAGATTCTATCCTTTGTCTCTTTCGGCAAAATAATCTGCTCAAAAGTATATCGAGGTGTCTGAGGAAGAAATGTCGGTAAACCATCATCATTCTTTTCTTGATTAGCCCCGTTCACCTTTTCAATATTTTCTTTTTCTTGAGGAAGCATACGATACTTTATTTTAAGCAACAAACTACATTCTGGAAAATCCAAAAAGAGCTTAGTGTTAATATAACTATCTATTTTACTATTTACAAACAAGCTGTCCTTTATATCAAAACCAGCATTACTTTCTATTATAAAGAATTTATCTTTTCGTTCAACAACACTCCAGTTCGGAGTAACACCTAAAGTGGGATAATCCCTTAATACCAATTCTATATATTGCTTGACCGACAATTCAAAATTAGCAAGAAACAGCTGTTGATCGGCAGACAGTGTTTGTTTATCTATTAAAAACTTCATAATTATCTATTAAAGCAAGACGACAGAAGGTATATATTTCTGTCGTCTTACTATCTTGTTTTACACATAAATGGTCTGTCCTTTGTGAAGACTTTTACTTACACCTTTACTTGATGTTATCTCAATATCATCTATATGCTCATCATCTTCATCGAAGATACCCACTTTTACAGCATTCTTTTTCTTCTCTTTAATGAGTAATTTGAACGCATCAGGATATTCCTCTTCAACGTTTTCAACCAGTGAGTCTTCAGTTAAGAAATAATCTACTGTCAAGAGAATCGCTGCTCCAAGGATTCCACCTGATAATAGTCCTAAAACTTCTAACCACATATATTAGCTCAAAACAACTAAAGATTCATTACCCAAAACCTCTAACGTTTTTTCATCAAAGGCATCCGCTATAATCAACAAAGCCTTGTTTATCTCGTTAGCCTTCTCGTCATAGACACCCAATAAAAGACGCTTATTGTCAGGTCTATTAAAAGTGTCATTTGGCAGCGGAGGATAAACCATCATATTTTCAGTTTTAAAATATGATGCGAACATTTCTTCAAACTTATCAGCCAAAGCCACAAACGGTGTATCTTTTTGGGAATCTAACGATAGTTTCTTGAACCAACCGACAACGTCGGTAAAAGACAAAGCTCCCTCTATTTTCTTGATTTCCAGATTACAAATCTGTTTGACGTTCTTGGATTTCTTCTTAAAGACACCCTTCTTATACCCATAGTATACAACTCCTGCTCCTACCGCTACGGTAACAGCACCAACGATTAAAAGTGTACTCATACGTGCCATAATTAAAGATATTAACTCAATACAACCAATGGTTCCTTTCCTAATATTTCCTTAGTTCTTGCATCAAGACTATCAGCATCAAGGTATCTATGAGAAACAATTTCATCTTCTTCCTCATTATAAACACCTTCAAAGATACCAACGTCTTTCTTCGGTGCAGTTTTAAGCATTTCTTTAAACTCACTTGCATCTGCAATAAATGGAGTATCCTCTTGGGGATTCAAATTGAGAGACCTAAACCAATCTACGACCTCTCTAGCGAAGTTCAAAACACCACGTATAACTTTTCTAACCAAATTAACGATATAGCGAAAAGCTGCTTTAATTGCATCAATTATACTTTCAAACATCCCTATAATAATTACTTTAAGATTACCAATTCAGATTCTTCAAACATATTTAGCACCTCAGTGCTTAAGGCATCAACCTTCAGAATAATAAACTTATTCTTGTCTTTCTCCAACAATTCTTGGTCTTTACCATAAGCCAAATTGATATAAATACCGCCTTTATGAGTTTTCTTCCAAACATAAACCTCATTAGCTCCAGCAACAGTATTTTCCTTAGCCAATGTTATTAGCTTTGATGAATTCAAGAGTTTAACCTCTCTGAAATCAACGTTCTTCACTTTTTCAGTGTTCAATTGTTCGATGAACTCATTGACTTGCTCTTTGGTGTTCTGGACAATCTCATCAATTGCTTTCTTGCCTTCTTCTACTACTACAGGAGCAACCTCTTCAAAAAGTTTATTGAAGACATCAACAATTTGCTTGTTTGCTTTAATCATATTATATTTTTTTAATCCAACTTCCTAAATTCAAAATCACTTGGATAGCAGCACGCCTTCTTGTAGTCGAAGGCGTAGATGCGCATATAGACTTCTTGCAGCTCTTTGGCTCCATTGTAGAATGGAGTGGTGGTGTGCTGCAAGGTCGTTACCGTCACTTCCATATCGGGAGTGAGAACGGTGCCATTGGAGCGCTTGATGCGCTTGGGCCATACTTGAAACACTTTACTCATAGGCAATAACTTGTTAGTCGCATCTGATGTTGCCATTCAGAGTACGATAGGTAATGATGTTGCAAAAGTAAAGAATAGTTTTGAGCCATACAAGTTCATAATGGTTCACAAATCGTAATCGTCGAATCGCAAGGCTGTTTATTTTACCCCACTTGACTCAACGACTGTGGCAACACGAGCCCAAGGGCAGGGTTTGACCACAAAATGGAGACCTTGCCGATGGTTGCTTATCATCGACGCTGATGGTTGCTTATCCCTCGTCATTGTCGTAAGAGCGGGCCTCAGGGAGCTCTCCATGAGCCTGTAGCGCAAGGCTCGCAACTGAGTAGCGCAAGGATCACAACTGATTGGCACAAGGATCACAACTGATTGGCGCTGGACTCACATCCGATTGGCAAGTTTTGCCTACGATGCAAAATGCCATCATGCCGTAATGTCATCATGTCATCATGCCGTTAAGAAAAAAGGGGATATGAGAAGTCAAAGAAATAATATATAATATTTATATTATATATTATTTCTTTGAGCCAACACACAGCGTTTTCCTGTAAAATCCTTAACGGCATGATGACATTACGGCATGATGACATTACGGCATGATGACATTACGACCAGACTGTATGATGCCCTGTAAATCGATGTCGCGCTGGTGGGCTGTTTGTGGGTCCAATGCGGGGAGGAGCAGGGGTGGCATCCTGTTTTTTTTTTGGCAAACTTCAGCGAATTCTCTTCAAAAGCCCACCACCCTCTCGGCGAATTCTCACAAAAGATTCCAGCAAAACTTTCACCAAACTGTCTCTAACTTTCACCAAAAGGGGTGAAAAGTGGACTTCTTTCACCAAAACTTTCACCACTTTCACCAAAAAGCTCCCTTTTCACCCCTTTTTCTTCACCAAAATGGTGAAAAAGTGGACTTCTTTCACTTTTTCTTTCACCAACTTTCACCCGAGCTCATTTCCCTTGCAAGGGAGCGGGAATTGTAAGCGTGTCCGCGATGCAACCTTGCTCAGCATCTTTCAAT
>UMIB01034582.1_pt1 | contig 46559 bp, 46 predicted proteins | sample 1965641 | NCBI WGS metagenome assembly UMIB01 (sample SAMEA4836110, study PRJEB28245) | human gut metagenome | biome: gut microbiome; material: fecal sample | place: Denmark | collected 2008
CACAAACTTCCTTCTGGTCAGGCTTCTGATACGTGCCTCAAGCTCCTGTAGATGGAATGGTTTTTCCATATAATCATTTGCCCCTGCATCCAGCGCCTCAACCTTATCCGCTATCTGCCCTCTTGCAGATAATATAAGAACCTTCGTCTCCTCATTTTCCTGCCTGAGTTCCTTCAGGATCTCCATTCCATCCATGCCGGGCAGATTCAGATCAAGAACGACCAGATCATAGTTCTCCGTCAGGATACCTGCAAGAGCTTCTTCCCCATCATAGCAGGTATCCACCTCATATCCTGCGTCATACAGACTTTTTGCAACTGTATCACATATTTCTTTTTCATCCTCAACAATGAATAATCTCAAAATTCCTTCCACCTTAACAAAGATTTTACAACAATTATTGTATAATAGCGAAGTCAGCTGGTCAATAAATACCACAATCGAAAGGAGTAACAATAACTTGAAGTGCAGAAAAATATCTCAGATCGTTCTGCTCGTCACCGGGATCACTATGATCGGCTACGGTGCTGTCAGAGGCGAAGCTGCTGTCGTGCTTGGTAAAGCAATAAAATTATGTCTGGAGTGTGTTGGAATTGGATAAGAGAAAAAAATCACTGTCAGGGCTGACAGCCGGGATACGCGGATGGATACAGGCTGCTGCCACACTGCTTACTAATATTCACATCCCTAATTTTTTTAAGGGCAAAATATATCAGGGAAACGCTAAGACCGTATGTGTACCGGGATTAAACTGTTATTCCTGTCCTGCTGCCACGGGAGCGTGCCCCATTGGCGCATTCCAGGCGGTGATCGGATCCTCCCGATTTAAATTTTCATATTATGTCACGGGGTTTTTTATTTTACTGGGTGTGACACTTGGAAGATTTATATGTGGTTTTTTGTGTCCGTTTGGATGGTTTCAGGATTTACTTCATAAAATCCCGGGGAAAAAATTTTCCACAGCCGGACTGAAGCCGCTAAGATATCTGAAATATATTATTCTTGTCGTTTTCGTTATCCTTCTGCCGCTGCTCGTAACGAACTCTATAGGAATGGGCGACCCTTTCTTCTGTAAATATATTTGTCCACAGGGCGTTCTGGAGGGAGCTATCCCACTTTCTCTGGGGAATGCAGCCATACGATCAGCACTTGGAAAACTCTTTTCTTTTAAATGCTTTATTTTGATCACAGTTGTCGTGTTAAGTATTTTATTTTACAGGCCCTTCTGTAAATGGATCTGTCCTCTTGGCGCGATCTACTCACTGTTTAATAAGATCAGCCTTCTTAATATTAAGGTGGAGGACAGCAAATGTATCGGTTGTGGTCAATGTTCAAAGGTTTGTAAAATGGATGTGGATGTGTGCAAGCATCCAGACCATCCGGAATGCATACGGTGCGGAGCCTGCATCAAGGCTTGTCCCAAGGATGCGATCCACTACCGGTTTATGGGAAAATAATCTTATTACTATTACTTAAAGGAGAATTTATCATGAAAACAAACAAAAAATTCCTTACTATTTTAACACTCTGCATAGCTTTATTGCTTACAGCCTGTGGCGCAACGGATGCTGCCGGCACGGACAAAACCAATGAGTCTCTGACGGAAACCGGCACAGTATCCACAGACAGCTCCAACACTGCACTGAATGATCTGTATCAGCAGGAGAACCAGCTTTTTGCAGATCATGAGGCTGTATGGAACAAGGTATTCGGCATGATGAGCAAAAGTAATGCTGATCCCAGCGCAAATTACGCTGATTATCTGGCTGATACCGTCGAAGCAAACAAGGACTCCTTTACAGAGGATGAATTGAAAACACTTACGGATGATATTGAAACCATACGGAAAATCGAAGAACAGATAGCAGAACTGGGACAGGGAACTACCACAGCCGATAATACTGCTCCGGGAAACAATTCCGAAGCTGCCTCTCCCTTCCGGAATTTCTCCGGTCAGGATTTTGATGGTAATTCTGTCGATGAAAGCCTGTTTTCCGGCAATGCAGTAACCGTTGTCAATTTCTGGTTTACCGGCTGTAAGCCCTGTGTTGCTGAGTTGTCTAAGCTGAACGAATTAAACAATACGCTCAAAGCAATGGGCGGCGAAGTAATCGGCATCAATACCGAAACCTTCGACTACAATGAAGCTGCCATGAAAGAAGCTGCCGCCGTTCTTGAAAGCCAGGGTGCAAAGTACCGCAATATTTCCATTGACTCTGCTTCCGATGCTGGTAAATATGCCTCTGATATTATGGCATTTCCTACAACAATACTTGTCGATAGAAATGGCAATATTGTAGGGGATCCGATCCTTGGGGGAATTGATAACCAGGATAACTATGACTCTCTGATGCAGCAGATTCAATCAGTAATTGATGCAGACAGTGCAAACCAATAATGCCGAACTCCCCCTAAGATTTCTTCATTCACCTGTTGACACCGGCAATTCTTTTTGATATTATTTATCAAGAATTAAATATTCCATGAGGGAGTAGTTAGCACGAAGGTGTGATTTGTCAACATTCTGATTATAATTTTAGAGTATAATCTGGCAAATCTTAAATAATGAGACTCATGTATATCTATTAACGGTCTGTGTATAATACATACTGGCTGATAATTGATATACATGAGTCTTTTTTATCTCTGTCGGATACTTATCATCGCACAGCTTTCGGCTGACAACACTGTAATGGATCACGCAAAGGAGAAAAACATGGAGAAACTTATTAACAATGCCCCGTTTGCCCTTGTTCTTGTATTCCTTGTAATCGGTTTTATACTGCTTATTAAGGGTGCAGACTTTTTTGTAGAAGGAAGCTCCAGTGTAGCGAAGAGACTGCATGTTCCGTCCATCATCATCGGACTAACCATTGTAGCAATGGGAACCTCTCTTCCGGAGACAGCGGTCAGTGTATCAGCTTCCCTTGCAGGCAATAATGAGCTTGCAGTCAGCAATGTCGTCGGTTCCAATATCTTTAATCTGATGGTCGTGATCGGCGTATGTGCAATGATCGCCACCGTAGAGGTTGCGCGGGAAACTATCAGGAGAGATATCCCACTTTCCCTGATGTGTGCCGGCCTCTTACTGTTTTTGGGAATTATCGGACTTGGTGATCAGACCAAAATGACACTGGGACATTTCGATGGTGTGATATTCATAGGTCTGTTTGCCGGATATATCTTCTACATGATCAGAATTGCCTTAAAAGCAAATAAAGAAGGGAAAAAAGTAGAGATTGAGGGCGGTTCCGATAAAGAGATCAAGCTGATCTCCGTGCCGCTTAGCATTATTTTCATTATCGGCGGTGCTGCTGCGATCGCCTTCGGCGGAGATCTCACCGTCGATGCTGCATCCAGAATCGCAAGCGACCTGGGAATGACGCAGACGCTGATCGGACTTACCATCGTTTCCATCGGTACATCTCTTCCGGAACTTGTGACTTCCATCGTTGCAGCCAGAAAAAATGAAGTCGATATGGCACTGGGTAACGCCATCGGTTCTAACGTATTTAACATCCTGATGGTACTGGGTATTGCTTCCGCCATCAGTCCCATCAGCATCATTACGGAAAACATTATTGATCTGTGTGTACTGATCGCATTTACTGTGTGTGTATGGATCTTCGCAGGAAGCAAAAAGAAAATCGGAAGAGTCGAAGGCTTCTGTATGGTGGCTCTTTACGCAGCATATGCGGTTTATATCATAATCAGATAACTGAGGGTCGTACAAATGATATTGTTTTTTAAGGTATTTCTCACGGAATTCATCGCAGAGATGGGCGACAAGACACAGCTTATGCTGATCGCCCTTACTTCGAAATACAAATTAGGAGATATTATATTGGGAACCGCTACCGCAATCCTGGTGCTGAACGGTCTGGCCGTTCTCGCCGGCGGGCTTGTCAGCGAATTCATCCCTGCCTGGCTCATCAAAGTCATTGCCGCACTTGCATTTCTGTATTTTGCCGCATCAACACTTGCAGGCAGCAATGACGAGGAAGAGGAGGGCAACGGCAGATCCAAGATCCGGTTCGCACCGCTTGCGGTTTTCTGTACCTTTTTCGTAGCTGAACTCGGAGACAAGACACAGCTTACCGCCATCACCTTTGGTGCCAATGAAGGTATGAGTTCCGCACTGATCGTATGGCTCGGCTGTTCTCTGGGACTGTTTTTAGCAGACATCCTGGGAATGCTTTTAGGCTACCTGTTAAAGAGCAAGACACCGGAAGGACTGCTCAATACTCTCGCATTCGCTATCTTCTCTGTATTCGGCATCTTCACATTGTATCAGGGACTGAAGCTCATCAATGCTGATATCCGTTTCATACCGGTACTGCCGATACTGATCATTGCAACGATTGCTTTTGCCGGTATCTGTGTGTACCTGTTCTTAAAAAGAGAGGAAAAAAAACGGGGAGCAAGCTAAAAACAGCTCCCCCATTCTATGCTTATTCCCCGGCATTCCCCGCCTTGCTGTGCTTGTGTCTCTTGCGCACTTCTCTGGCGTGATCTCTGCGGGCCGCAATAGCTTCTGCCTCTTCCTTAGAGATCAGCTTCGTGGTCTTGACAATATATACTCCGCCGTCATATGCCTTGCGTACCCGGATCTTGCCCTTGAGGTAGCCGTGCTTCTCGCAATAAGCCACACAATAATAATGTCTGCCGTTGGCGCTGAACCATTTGATCTTCTTGCGCAGATTACAATGACAGAGATAGCATTTGCTGGAAACGACTTCCTTATCTGCGAAGGCTTCTGTCTTGTCCTTGAATTCCCTGGAAATATATTTTACATAGGTATCAAACTGCGCTTTGATTTCATCCCTGCGGTCCTTCGGAGGACAGAAGGTATCGTAGGACAGGTTCACCACTACCTCCGGATGCTCCTCCAGGATCCGGATCAGGATCTTTGCCGTATAGTAGGCATCACTGAACGCCCGGTGGAAGGGAATATCCTTCTCAATATGCAGGTAATCAATGGCATATTCCAGATTTCTGCGGATCTTGCGCTCCTCATAGGCAATGGCGAACAGCTTCTGCACATCCAGATAAGGCAGCGGTCCCGGTGCCAGCAGCGGCATGTCATAATACGCCATATTCCGCTGTAACTCCGTGAGATCCAACGTTCCCCAGGTACAGAAGAGATGCTCCTCCTGTCCGCACCATCTGACAAAATCTCCTCCAACCTCAGGGAACGGTCTACCACGCTCCAGCTCCTGCATCTGAATATGGATCAGTTTGCTGGTGATCTTGTGCATCTCATGGTAGACCTGCGGCTTGATCAGTTCATTGAATTCACTGACCATAACACGTTCTTTATTCAATTTGATGGCACCGATCTCTATGATTTCAAAAGGCAGCTTCTCCACAGCATCCTCTTTGCCGGTGTTACTCTGATTCCATTCCAGATCCAGAACGATATATTCCATACGTTCCTCCATATTTTGATGTCGGGGTCAAACGCCCCCGACTTTGATGCCTGCGGATTGCTCCGTGCTACAGTCTTGGCAGTGCAATATCCAATACCTCTTCATGCCAGCAGTGGTCTCCCTCTCTGACATCGTGGATCGGATATTCTTCTTTTCCGTACAGGCTGTAAGCCTTCCGCACAATATCTAACTGCTCCGTTACATTCACCAGTCCTCTGGGACCGTTCAGATGGTCATCCCGGCAGGACTGGACCGCCAGCGGTCTCGGCGCAATGAGCGATGCAATATCTCCCATATCAAAGTGTTCCCACAGATGGGGAACATAATTACAGCTGCAATTACCGTTGAGTAATAACAACGCGTCACGATATCCATAGAGATATCCGCTGATGATGCATTTTTTCACACGGTCATCCAAAGCAGATATCCACAGTGTCTGCATACCACCGCCGGAAAATCCCGCAACTCCTAAATCGTCAGTATCCCATTCGCCCCGTTCATATACATAATCGATCAGCCGGGAAGCGTCCCAGGTGCACATACCTGCCACGGTCTCTCCCAAGGGCTCCGCCATATGTGCCAGATGAAAACAGGTACTGGTCAGGAAGGATTTCTCATCCGTTCCTTTCTGCAATGCCTCATCCCTGCGTTCTCCGAAGCCTCTGCAATCCGGACAGATTGCCACATAACCACGCTTCGCCAGCTGCATGCCGTAATCATAATGGTAGAATTCGATCATCCTTTTTACCGCGGGAATATCATCGCGTCCTGCCACGCTGAATTTACCTGCTCCCTGATGCCCCGGAAGGGCAAGAAAACATTTCTGCTTCTCTTCGCTCTGCTTCGGCGGGATCAGTATATACATAGGCATATACACTTCCGGCTCTACCTGAATGATCACTTTTTCCCGACGAATGCCGTTCTCCAGCTCCACGACTTCTTCCACGCGTGGGTCCAGATCACAGGTCTCCATGTATTTCCACCCCAGGAGGTCTTTTAATGTCTCTCTGGAAGTCTCCTTCCAGGCTTCCCATTCCTCTCTGGTGGATCCGGTGAAAGCATCCTGCCTTGCATATTTATCAAATTTGTTCTGCATTCCCTTCAGACTTCCGTAGAAGTGTGGGATCTGAATGATCGTATCTGCCTGTTCCATGACTGCTCCTTGCATTTTCATTTTCTCTTATTGCTATTCTTACCATTCTCTGCCCTGTGCGTGCAGTCCGTCTTCCACATCTCCTGCAAAAAGACTCTCCAGCCAGGTATGCGCCAGCTGGATCCATGAGGTGCATTCCTCCTGTACGGCTCTGCCATCGTTGGTCTCTGTCAGCTTATCCGCCAGTGCCAGTCCGTGGGCACCCTTTTCATACATATGGAACTGCGTGGGCACTCCCACTCTGCGAAGAGCGCTGACGAACAGCAGGGAATTTTCCACCGGTACCGACTGATCCGCAAAGGTATGCCAGATGAAGGTCTTGGGCACTTTATTTGTTACCTGTTTCTCCAAGGACAGCTTCTCTCCCAGCTCCTCCTGTCTACTGCCTAACAGGTTCTCAAAAGATCCTCTGTGAGCAAACTCTCCGGAAGTAATGACCGGATAGCATAACAGCAGTCCGTCCGGACGAAGCAGCTCATGCTCGGAAGCGGAAAGTCCCTGGCTCTCTGCCAGAAAATCTTCATCCCAGAACACCCCAAGGCTGGCTGCCAGGTGTCCTCCCGCAGAGCAGCCTTCCACTACGATCTTGTGAGGATCAATGTGCCACTCTTTCGCGTGCTCCCGCAGGAATTTGATGCTGTAAGCCAGTTCCTTTAAGGAAGTAGGATATTCCGCAGGGGCGCAGGAATAGCGCAGCACTGCCGCATGATATCCCATCGCCAGGAATTTCAGTGCCATGGGTTCTGCCTCTCTGTCGGAGGTTCTGGTATAGCCGCCTCCCGGGCACAACAGGATCAGAGGTCTGTCGTTAATTGCCAGGGCATCGGAATACTCCTGAATATAAGTAACTAAATGTGCTCCCGGCAGGGAACCCTCCTGATGCAGTTCAAATGTATTATAAATCATATTTTTTCCTCATTTCTGAGCATTATCATTGAAAAATAAGGCGCAGACCCTGTAGCAATACTACCGGCCTGCGTCTTCATCTGCCTTATAAATATTTTCATAACTATTCAGAACCCCATTCGCCCTGAATAGTTATATATTATCTTAGTATGCTCTTCCCCAGTATACCATCTTTTTCGCAGGTTTTCCACAACATACGCAGGTATCTGCGATCTGTTCCTGTTCAAAAGGCATGCAACGGCTGGTAACAGCAAGCTTTTCCTTGATCTGATCTTCACATTCCTGGCATCCGCACCACATAGCCTTGACAAATCCGGACTTCTCATTGAAGATCTGCTCGAACTCTTCCATGTTGTGTGCTACGTAGGTATGGCTGTCGCGATGTGCTCTTGCTCTCTCCAGCATTTCCTTCTGCATGGTCTCCAGGATCTCGGCTGCCTTGGTCTCCAGATCCTCCAGAGCCACCTCGGTCTTCTCTCTGGTATCACGGCGGCAGATCACACACTTGCCTGCTTCAATATCCTTAGGTCCGATCTCCACTCGGATAGGATAACCTCTCATCTCAGCCTCTGCGAACTTGAAGCCGGGGGTCTTGTCACTGTCATCTACCTTGACACGGAAATCCTTCGCCAGGCGGTCTCTCAGCTCATACGCCTTGTCGAGAACGCCTTCCTTTTTCTGCATAACGGGTACAATGCAGATCTGGATGGGTGCCACACGGGGAGGGATCACCAGACCTTCGTTATCACCATGTACCATGATCAGTGCACCGATCAGACGGGTGGTCATACCCCAGGAGGTCTGATGTACATATTTTAAAGTATTATCCTTGTCTGCGAACTGGATACCGAAAGCCTTGGCGAAACCGTCACCGAAGTTATGACTGGTACCGGACTGCAGTGCCTTGCCATCATGCATCAGTGCTTCTACCGTATAGGTTGCAACTGCACCTGCGAATTTCTCCTTCTCGGTCTTCTGTCCCTTGATCGCGGGAATAGCCAGAACCTCCTCCAGGAACTTCGCATATACATTCAGCATCTGCAGAGTTCTCTCCTGAGATTCTTCTGCGGTAGCATGCGCGGTATGTCCTTCCTGCCACAGGAACTCTCTGGAACGCAGGAAAGGTCTGGTCTCCTTCTCCCAACGTACCACGGAACACCACTGATTGTATACCTTAGGCAGGTCTCTGTAGGAATGGATGTCATTCTTATAGAAATCACAGAACAGGGTCTCTGAAGTAGGTCTGACACAGAGTCTCTCGGGAAGCTCGTTTAATCCTCCCTGGGTAACCCATGCTACTTCGGGTGCGAAACCTTCTACATGATCCTTCTCCTTATCCAACAGGGACTCAGGAATGAACATGGGAAGATATACATTCTGTACTCCGACTGCTTTGAATCTTGCATCCAGCTCCTTCTGGATCAGCTCCCAGATTGCATAGCCTGCGGGTTTGATCACCATACATCCCTTGACACTGGTGTAATCACACAGCTCTGCTTTCTTCACTACATCGGTATACCACTGGGCGAAATCTTCTTCCATGGAAGTGATCGCTTCTACCATTTTCTTGTCTGCCATTTTCTCTCTCCTTTTCTTTTTCTGAAAATAAACTGCTAATACGATCTACGGAAACGAAAAACGCCGGGTCATCGCTCCCGAAAAAGGGACCGATCACTCGGCGGTACCACCCTGATTGATACAAATACGTATCCTGCTCTGTCACCGTTAACGCCGGTTCTACGCTATGCTTCGCCGCTTCCAGGTACATTGCGTCTCGCACAGGACTCCAAGGGAGGTTTCCGATCCTCTGTCATAAGGGGTTCCCAGCCGCACGTCACCGTGTCCTTCCCCTCTCTCTGGGATGCTTTCCGATCGTACTGATCCTTTTCATCGTCATTGTCGTATGCAAGTAATTGTAGTGCATGCTTCCGGGATTTGTCAAGGTTCTTTCCCTATTCCAGTCCTAATTTTTTCCGGATGCTGTCAGCTGTGATATTCCAGTCGCCCATTTCTTCGTATGCCGCATCCATTTTTTCTTTTTCTCTGGCAGCACGTTCGGTATCTCCAGTCTTAAGAAATGCCTTATACATGGATGCCGCCTCAAAATATCTTGCCACACCATAGCATTCCTTTTTCGTTCCGGAAAGCAAGCCGCCGTACACCATGTCCTCATGATAATTTACTAACAGGTAGGCATAATTTTCACTTTGCACATTATTCTCCATCCAGTTGGTCTTCGCAGGACGGGAAAAGGCGTCGTTTAATTGCCGGAACATATGAATGGTTCCCCAAAACAATACCAGACACAGGGCTATGATCACCAGATTCATCACAAGCAGCGCGCCTCTCTGCTTCTGTACCTGTTTCAGCTTACTCTTCAGATTTACCATAACCCATCACCTCACCTTTTTCTTCCAAAAATAAGATTTTTTGTGCATTTGACACCGTACCAAAATTCTCTGCCTCTTCCGGTGTCATGTCAAAATAGGTCTGCAGCAGTGCCTTCACATTCTCTTCCATCCGGAGAATAGCTTCCTTCTGCTCCTCCGGCAGTTCCCGATATTGTTTTGCCCTATAATCATTATCTACAGGATGCAGAATCCTTTCCAGCTGCTCGTAATAATCCGAGATATCTTCATACAGGCCGGGAAGTATGGATACATTGCCGGAGTTGATAGTAACTGCCTTCATCAGACTTTCATAAAAGTAACGATACGCTCCGCTGGCTTCCATGAGCAGCTGATATTTTTCATAACTATTATTACTGCTATAAGGCCGGATGTAATGTCTGTCGCAAAAAGCTGATAAGCCTATGTAATCCTCATCTTCCAGATATTGTTCCATCTGTTTCATATAGCTGCCCTGCCGGATCCCTGCATCAAACTGCAGCAAGCCTCTGTGGATGCTCCAGCTACGGACAGATACTACAAACACCACCACACACAGGATCACCAGCACTGTGATGATTATCATATGTGACATGATCTCCGTATTTTTCTCCGCCACTTCATAGACATCGCTTTTGGTATCCTCAAAGTTGCTCTTGTAATGCTCCATGTCCTTGACATGCTGTGCGGCTTCTTCATTCGGTCTTCCGCAATGCGGACAATATGCCTGCTCCAGTGTCAGGTTACCCCCACAATATTTACATTTCATCATTGCTTTTATGATCCTTTCCTATTCGTTATGCTTCGTAATGTATTCCTCGCAATCCTCATATCTGGGATAACCGTAATTATTTCGCAGACTATCCTCGAATTTTTTCTCTTCTTCTGCGGTAAACGTATAACGGTCTGCCAGACTGTTCAGGGTTGCTTCCACATAGGGACGGATATACTCTTTGTCTTCCTCCGACATTCCTCTACTGTATTCCAGTCCCCGCAGGATCCAGTAATCATCTAAAAGCTGTGTCTCCTGATAGTCGCGAAGTGTCTCTCCACTCTGTTCCATCGCCAGATATTCTCTCGCATTCCGGCAGCTCATGAGCCTCGTGAAAATACCGCTATGCTCCCATCTGTAGATCGGTCTGTCCTCTATGACAGCCTGTTCATAAAAATCTGTCAGTCCTTCGAAGTCCTGCTCCCGGTATAACCGGTCCAGAACCGGGAAGTTTTCTTTTTCCCACAGATAATCCGCTCTGGCATCCCTGGGTTCTATATACTGTGCCCGGAACACAATTACCGCAAGAATCGCTGCCAGCGCTGCCAATAAGATCAGAAGCTTAATCACAAATTTCTGTTTCTTTTTCAGTTTTTTCTTCAGTTCCTTCTCCGGTACCTGCTCTAACTGCTGCATATCCTGCCGCATGCTTTCCAGCTTCCCCAGATATTCCGCTTCGGCGCCCTTGTAATTCAGGCTTCCGCAATAGGGACACTTTGGAAGGGTATCCTCAAATTCTGCCCCACAGGAACTGCAGATGATCTTTTTTACTTCTGTATCTGCCATGATACGGTTCTCCTCTTCTGTTATTGACTCGCAATTATCTTTATCATACAACATGGTAATGCAGGTTGCAATTAGGGATTCGCTTTTTGTCTGAAATACATTTGTCATCATCAGTATCTTTCGTTATAATAATTTCTATGGAACGAACGCTTATTTATACAACGGAAAATCTCATAACACCCCTGCCGGTCAGCTATTTTCTGAAGCAGAAGGGCTTCTCCTCACAGAATCTGGTGCAGTTAAAAAAAGACCCCTCCGCCGTACTGGCAAACGGGATTCCCTGCTTTATGAATCATATACTGCAGCCCGGCGATACCCTGACACTGCATATCCGGGAAAATCATTCTTCGGAGAAGATTCCCCCGGTAAATCTGCCGTTAAATATTGTCTACGAGGATGCGGACCTTATGGTGATCAACAAGCCTGCGGGAATGCCGATCCATCCTTCCATGAACAATTATTACAATTCCCTGGCGAATGCCCTCGCGTACTATTTTGAGCAGCAGAACTGTCCTTTCGTCTTCCGCTGCATCAACCGCCTGGACCGGGATACTTCCGGACTGACCATCGTGGCAAAGCATTATGTCAGCGCCGGTATGCTGTCTGCCATGATTGCCAATAAAGCGACTTCCGGAATCACGAGGGAATATCTTGCCATTGTAAAAGGCTCGGTACGTCCCTTAGAGGGAACCATCACCGCACCCTTAGGGCGCAAGGAAGGCTCTATCATTGAACGGACGGTGGATTTTGAAAACGGGGAATCTGCGGTTACGCATTACAGAGTACTGGACGAAAAAAACGGGCACAGCCTGGTCTCTCTCATCTTAGAGACCGGCCGTACCCATCAGATACGGATTCATATGAAATACCTGGGCTATCCCCTGATCGGAGATTATCTGTACAACCCAGATATGGAACAAATACAGCGACAGGCGCTGCATGCCTGGAAGCTGTCCTTTGTCCATCCCATCACCGGGGAGAAAATGCAGTTCACAGCACAGTTGCCTGCGGATATGGCGGCGGTAGCCGAAGATACCCCGTGGGTAACATAATACGATTTCTCCGTGCTTTGCACTCCCGTAATCGTGACATCCATTCGCATTATGCACGTAACTTTCTCAGTGCTTTTTCCCGGATCAGGCATTCACCGTGCTCTTCTAAATACCGCAGCTTCTGCTCATCCGCAGCATATAATCCGGCGAACTCCATTGCCTGGATGCAGGCTCTGCTGTAACGCTCATAGGAAGCACCGCCCTTCTCCACATAGATATAGCAGGTGCCGTCTTCCATCCGGTACAGCGTACTGTTGATCCGTAAGTTAGCCGGCAGTACCGCAGCATATTCGATCACTCTACCGATATTTCGAAAAGCGAAGATTGCCACCTGGGGCTTTGAGGCTTCCTCTGTTTTTTTCTGCTTTTTCTTATTTTTCTCAGTGTTCTCAGACTGTGCGGGAGCACCGGATCTCTCCGTAGCTTCCTCCTGCTGTACTTTCTTCTCTACTTCTTTGCAGATACGCATCAATTCCCGCAAAGCCTGCATCGGCGTATTGGGCTTGCTCTCCGCCGGATCCTTATCCGAGAGTACCAGCACCAGTCCCTCTTCCGGCAGCATCATGATCTGCAGGTCAAATGCATACTTCGGCGGCTTGTAGCCCACCTCTTCCTCTGCCTGCTCGATGATCTCCTGTACTACTTCTTTGGCTTTGTCACTGCGGGTCACAAAATCTTTATAATCAATATCGTACTCTTCCAGCTCTTCGTTGGACAGGAAGCACTTTACGGTCTTGTCATCAATTCTTTCTATTTTCATAGCTATCACCTCTTACTGTTATATGTATGATAGCATAAAAATGTTGTGATTTCCACTGTGCGAATTATGAATGTACACTTTTCCAACAGTTTTCGTGTCTATTCTGTACGTTTTTCCATCATCATAATTAGTCATGGTCTACTTTTCTTCTTTGTGATATGATGGAACAAGACAATGTGTTATACACAATGTAAAAAGTCCCCGGTTCAAACCGAGGACTTTTTATGTTATGCATCGCTTATTTTTCTACATATGTATCAGGATTAAAATTCAATGTCACTGTACCGTCACCATTATCTATCCAGGTTCCTTCCATGCTGCTCGGTTCTAAGAAAAGTACGCCATCCTGCTGGATCGTTAATGTTCCGTCAGCGTTCAGGCTAAGCGTTCCCACTGCCTGAAGTAATTTGCCAAAAAACTGTACGCCTAAAGCGATATCATAGCTATAACCACCGTTTGCATTCGCACTTGGCGTTAGCGTGTATACATCTCCCCAGCTTGTCGTAAATGTGTTTTCCTGGCTCAGCTGAAACTGTTCCCAAACACGGGGATACTGGAAACGGAAGCCCTCTACCTCCCATACGTCATAATATTCATATTCGTCTGACAGAACATTTGCCTCTCCAAATGTAACCGCCTGAGCAATCTTGGCTTTTTCTGTAGTCTGATTATTAACAAATACGCTTTCACTCACACTTTCCGCTGTGATATCATAAGTCACCCCTTTTGTTAATCCCGTGAAGTCTCTGGTTTTATCATCTCGACCACCATCCGGGCTCAGTGCCAGTTCCGTAAGATTAAAAGTCACACTATCCGAAGCATCCTCACTATTTGTAAAGGTGACATTAACGCTGTCCGGAATGCTTTCATATTCATAATCCCGGATATTAATCAACTGCAATTGCAATGCTTCGGTCTGCGCATTCCAAAAATATCCAATCTGCGGTAATGACTGTTCTCCGGAATAAACATAATCTGCCTCTGTAGATCCGGACATCTTATATCCGGTATCTCCAAGTTTCGGAAATGCCTGCAGTTTCAGAACATATTCTCCGTAAGCAAAGTTTGCACTATCCTGCAGATTTCCACTGCAGTTGTCCGCCCCCTGCTGCGGTACAATCTTCTCACCTGCATACAGATAGTTGTCTCCTTCGCCTGCTGCGTTTGCATCGTAGAAATTGATCAGATAATAATCCGCATTTTCCACGGTTCCAAAAGAAAAACTTCCATCTGCGTCCACGACAAAGTCTACCGGTGTATCCAACGTAACGGCAGTGTCTTCTTCTGATTTAACATTGGAAGTACCATTATTTCCGGAAAACCATGCGTCAAGTACAGAATCCACATTTTTTGCATAAGTTCTTGCATCATCTACAGAAGATGTACACCCTGTAGTACTAAATACCAGCGCCAGTCCTACGATTGAAATAATACCTTTTTTTACTATCTGTTTTCTCATGCGTTTTTCTCCTTTCTGCAAAAGCAAGAAACAATTTCCACAAGAATCGCTAAACACATAAGAATAGTAATGCTGATAACGGGGAAGAGTGTTCCTCTGGAACCATACATTTCGATTCCGTTTAACCGGTCTGCCCATACTTCATAGCTGTTTAAAAAGAACTGTCCCAGTCCAAAGGACAGGAAAACTACTGCCAGAAGATTCAGCACTTGTGATAACTTTTTCTCCCATACAGAATATCCAACCGCCGACACTGTTGCCAATACATACATCGCAAACACAACAATGTCAAAATAGTGATACACACACCCATAGGCCGTATAAACTACCAGTGTCACCACTGTGAGCACTGCACACAGAAGGCTTGCCAGAGCACTGATGCTTTTGTTATTCTTTTTCATCATGAAATCTTCTCCCCCTGTTCTTCACAATCTTCATTTTTCTTTTTGAAGAGGCAGACAACATATGCAATACTGCATCCGATAAAGCTTACTGCAAATACAGCTGTTGCAATTAACAAAGCTTTCTGCCAGGCAGGAACAATTGTGACAATAATACTATTACTGCTCAAACCATTCTCTGCAACGGTACGGCTGATGGCATACAAATTGTGTTTTGCCGCAAGCCGCAGGCACTGTAACAGATAGCCATCCTGCGCAACGAGCTCTTTAAGTCCTTCCCCGTATGCACCTGCATCTACACAGCAATAATCCAGTCCTGCTGCCAGCTGTTCTGCGAAGTGATTTTCAAAAGAGTTAACTGCCACATATCCATCCGTCGTGCAATGACCTTTGAATCCCCACTCACCTTTTAAGACAGTTTTCAAAAGGTTCTGATTTACCGAAGTGTAAATACAACCGATTCTGTTAAATCCCTGCATGACGCCAAGGGCACCACCCTCTACAAAAGCACCTTCAAAAGAACGTAAGTAAATCTCTCGAATAGCCTGCTCATTACTAAAAGTGCTGACACCCATACGTCCTGTTTCCTGATCATTCAAAGCAAAATGTTTTACGCTATAGATGATTCCTCTTTCCTGCATAGCTGCTGCAATCGCTGCATTGACAATATAACTGAAGTTACCGTCTTCGGAAGTATATTCTCGGATGCGTCCGCCGCTGGCTGTTCTATGGATATTTCCACCGCCATACCAGATTTCGGTATCTCCACTGAAAAGAGCTTCCTGTGCCATAGCTTTTCCTTTGCCTTCATAACGCTCATAACTCCATGTTCTGGCTGTCATTACGTTACTTGCCCAAAGAAGCGCCGACTTACCAACTGCTGTCAAAGAACCGTTGACTCCCATACCATTATCATTTCTTCCAACCGCAGGCATTTGAATACTGTCAATTGCTACGGTTCCACGGCTGTCAGCTGTTAATGCAAGCATCTCTTCTACGGTCAACTGGTCAATTGTCTTTTCCCAGGTTTCTTCATCATCCCAGTCTACGAGACGTAAGTCTGAAAAACGTATTCCATTATCCGCACCCTGTGTAAAAGAATCTACACCGGGAGCATCAGCAGGAGTCTCATACCAGTCGCTGCTTAAATCCGCAACCATTTCTTCTGTTGCTTCCACTGCAAGCGCTTTTACCGGATACGTTCCTGCCCAGTCACTTCGAGAAAGATATGTAAAGTCAATACCATAAGTATTTATGTCTGCTTTATCGAAAGCATTGGTTACTTCCACTCCCGTAGTAGGATTTACTGCATAAGACTGTGTATCAAGCTCTGTCTGATTAAAATTATATACCTTGGCAGTATCGCCTTCCTCCGTCATCCCGTTTTCTGTAGTATAGCCTTTGGCTGCAAGAATATTATTCAAAGCATCATGTGCATTCTCACCAATCGCCAAATAATAATTACCTGCACTTAAAATATAACCTTTGGCGCCATAGGTGTCATAGCTAGCCAGCATATATCTTCTCACATCTACTGTGACAGTCTCGCTCTCTCCCGGTGCCAGCTCTCCTGTCTTTTGGAAGCCAACCAGCTGAACTGCTGCCTTTTCCACCCGATTTTCTTTCTCATAGTCTCCATAAGGAGTCTGCGCATATACCTGCACAACAGACTTTCCTGATACAGAACCGGTATTCGTAACCTCTATCTGTACTTCATAGCAATCTGTCTCCGCATTATAATTTACTTCTGTCAATTTCTGATTAAACTCTGTGTAGGATAATCCATATCCAAAAGGAAATACAACTTCCTGATCATAATTCCATGCACCATCCGTTGAAGACCCTACCGGGCTGTCCGCATTACCGGTTCCCATAACCATATCTTCATACCGAGTCTCATAATACTTATAACCAACGTAGATACCTTCTGCATAAATAATATATTTATCAATGTTTGCTCCGTCGGTTCCACTGTCTGCACAATTTGCATTCACCCAGTCAGAATTTGTCCATATCTGCGTATTTTCGCCGAAATACGTATTTGCCGGTGCGGACTGAGAATTTGCCGCATAAGTATCCACCAAATGTCCGGACGGATTCGCTTTTCCAATCAAGAGGTTCGCAATTCCGGTATATCCGGTTGCTCCGGGAAGCCCTGTCACCATGCAGGCATCTACCTCATACTCATCCAGCCATCCCAATTCCATCAGCTGATCTGAGTTGATCAGCACAACGATCTTTTTGAATACCCCAGCTTCTTTTTGTTCTTTCAGATAATTCATCAGATCCATTTCGTTAGGCTGCAATGCAAGATAACGATTGCCTTCCTCTGTATAAAATGAATTATCATTTCCTTCACTTCCATCACGGGAAATCATCACGATTGCATAATCATTAAAATCCTTTTCCCAAGTATTTTCATATTTGATAACATCGCTGACCGGAGCTTCCACAACTTTGGATTCCGAAGTCTCTCCAAGATCCTTATAAACATTTTCAGCTAATGTCAAATTCACATTATCTGTTCCCAGTGCTTCCTGGAGAGCACTGTTTAAGTAGGCAACAGGAATGGAATCAAATGCTGTTGTACTTCCGTCACTTCCCGGGAAACTTGTATTCGCAGAATTATAGGAACCATTGCCAAATACAGTGACTCTGCTTCCCTGCGCCATAGGCAGTGCTCCATCATTTTTTAAAAGAACACTTCCTTCTTCCGCCTGCAGTATATTCTCTGTTGCCGCATTTAACTCTACCTGAAGTGCAGCCTGTTTATTATTGACATCTGTGCCGTATTCACTCTCATAATAGAACGTGTCATCACCGTCTGCACCATCAGCCATAATAACCTTGCTGGTTTCCACATTCATCTGACTATTGATAATTCCGGCGTAAGTAAACATTAGATTTGAACCTGATACCGTTACGAATAAAAGAAATGCTGTAACCGCAGCTATTCCGCGCAACATCGCTGTTTTCTTATTCATAGAAATTGCCCCCTCTCTCCTGTTTGTACGTTTCTTTCCTTTCCATATTTAACCCTCCTGTTTATTTTTATGAAAAGATCAATAAAGCGCTTATTGATTTTACATTACCATATATTTTGTGTTTCTTTTTGTTTTGGCACGAACTGTCGTTTCTGTGTCACAAACGGCTACGGCATAATCCAGAATTTCATCGTCGGGTAACTGAGTAACACCTGTACGACAATGTTCAGTACATTGGCAAGCGTTGGTACCAGACCTGTCGGAATCCCTGCCCGCAGCATCCATGCCTGACTGTAGGCGGGTAATGCGGTGGACACTACAACCAGTACCACCGCCAGGATGCAGTATTTCCATACCGCTTTGGAGAACTTTTCCTCCGAATGGAACACCAGATGCTTCTGTACGAAAAAGTTCACGGTCTGCGCCGTGGCAGTCGCCACAAGGAAACTTAGGAATCCGCACAATTCCAGGCTCTCCGGTGCCGAATAATCGAAGATCCAGAAGTGAAACGGGGTATCCCGCAGGCTCCTAAAAAGTACTCCCGTACCGATCCACATGACCACAAAGTTCGTGATCGTAGCGCAGTTGGACAATATGTTAAACAGTATAAACTGCCATAGATTCGGATGCTCACTTATCAGTTTTTTTATTCTGCCCATCGTATCCTCCTCTCTGTAATTCATTCTGCCGCTCCAGAATCCTCCGGTAGCGACGGTTTTCCCGCAGGTTCCGGAAAAATCCACGAACCAGTCTGCCGGTTCCCCGCAGCCCTCGGCCATTAACGATCATAACCATCGCATCCGTCATATCCAATGACACCATTCCTCCGGTCATCTTCGCCATGGCCCGGAACGGCATATTGTACTGGAACAACAGGTTCAAATCCGGTTTCCCGTTCTGCAGGCTCTGTGTCAGCCTCCGCTCCATCTGTCTGCCGATCCATCGCCAGAACCCGGAAGGGGCATATTGCAGATCACTTAATGGAGCATTGGGTTTGAGTTTTCCCCCATTCTCGGTCTTTTCACCGCCGGAAAATACTTCCCGGGGCATCACATCACTTCCGATGCTGTCTTTCATCTGCGCCTTTTCCGTTCCTGTGACCGTCAGTTCTCCACGCAGCCGGATGTCTGCCGCGCTGGCGCTGATCAATATCTCATAAGTCCCGGATTCGATCTCCCAGTGATTCGTCTCTGTATTCCAGTAGCGGAATGCCTTGTCATCCAGTGGAATCCGGATCTTTTTTGTCTCTCCGACGCGGAGGAATACTTTCTGAAAACCTTTTAACTCTTTCACCGGGCGTGGAATCCTGCTGCCCGGCAAGGATACATAGAGCTGTACGATCTCTGCGCCGTCATACTCTCCCGTGTTCGTCACATTTAGGCTTACTCCCTCTGCATCCACCTGCAGTCCGTCGTATGCGAATGTAGTGTAGGACAATCCATATCCGAAGGGGTATCTCACCGGTTTCTCTTCGCAGTCAAAATAGCGGTAACCCACGTAGATTCCTTCGCGGTATTCCGCGTTCTCCCGCTCCGGCTGAAAATAGGGATAAGATGGAGTATCCCGGTAGCACATCGGGAAAGTCTCACTGAGTTTGCCCCCCGGAGTTGCCTTTCCGGTGAGCAGATCCAGTACCGCTCCGGCTCCGGCTTCGCCGCCAAGCCCCGTCCACAGAATTGCTTCACACCCGGGCTCCCACGGCATCTCGATCACCGATCCTGCACTTAGAATGCATATTATATGAAGATTCACCCTTTGCAGTTCTTCCAGTAGCCGGATCTGATTCTCCGGGATCCGCAGATGCGTTCTATCGATGCCCTCGGATTCACTGCTTTCATTTAGTCCTGCAAAAAACAGCACCACATCCGCTACTTTGGCAGCTGCAACCGCCTGCTCTGTCAGTTCTCGATCCTCTGCGCCGTCCCGCCTGTAGCCTCTGCAGCTCGCCGCCACTTCTAACGGATACTTCGGAAGCAGTCCGATGACCGTATCCACACATTCTGTATTGACCAGAGAAGATCCGGCTCCCTGATATCTCGGTGTGAAAGCGAAATCTCCGATGACTGCTACTTTTTCCTTCCCACGCAGTGGCAGGATATGATTCTCGTTTTTTAATAGTACTGCGCTCTCTCTTGCCGCCTTCTGTGCCAGGAGATGTCTTTTCTCTGCGCTGTGTCTGCTCTGCTCCGGCTTCGGAGACGATCCCGTTGTCGCATCTACCAGGGCTAACAGTTCCTGCACCCTCTGGTCCAGTTCCTCTTCCCGAAGTTTTCCTTCCCGCACTGCCTGTAGGATTCTTCTCGCGGAATCATACCCGGAATAGGGCATCTCCAGTGTGGATCCGGCCCGCACCGCCTCCACCGGATCGTTAGAACCACCCCAGTCTGTCACAACAGCTCCTTGATATCCCCATTCTCCTCTGAGTATCTCCTGCAACAGGTGTGGATTCTCATTTGCATAAATTCCGTTCACCCGATTGTAGCTGGACATCAGTGTCCGGGGGGTGCCTTCCCGCACCGCTATCTCGAACCCGGTGAGGTAGATCTCCCGCAGCGTGCGCTCATCCACCATGACGTTCATCGCCATCCGCCTGGTCTCCTGACTGTTTACCGCAAAATGCTTCGGGCAGGCAGATACGCCGTTTTGCTGGATTCCCCGGATCTCCGCCGCTGCCAGCTTGCCCGACAGATACGGATCCTCAGAAAAATATTCAAAATTCCGACCGCAGAGAGGATTTCGCTTGATGTTCAGCCCCGGTCCCAACAGTACCTGAACATCTTTCTCTCTGGCTTCTTCGCCAAGTGCATCACCAATTTCACATAGCAGATCCTCATCCCAGCTGTTTGCCAGGGTAGCCGCTGAAGGGTAGCAGGTCGCCGGAAGTGACGGATGGATTCCCAGGTGGTCGCCGCTCCCTGCCTGTCTCCGGATTCCGCCGGGACCGTCAGCGAAGATGATTGCCGGGATCCCCAGCCCCTGATAGCTGTGTGTATTCCATTGTCCCGCTCCGTTTAGGAAGGCGGCTTTCTGTTCCAAGGTCATATTTTTCCTTCGTTTATCCTGATGCATCTCATCTCACCTGCAATTCTTCTGCCTATCATCTATTTTCTGATGATCCCATTGTATCAAAAAAAAGAGCCCGGACACCGTTTTGGCACAAATGGTCAGAATTGTGTCATAAACTGGTATCCGGGTTCTGTTATTCCGTCGTTTCCGTCGCCCGCGGAATCAGCAGTCGTATGGAGAAAAAATTATCTTTTACTCCAAACTGAATCGTTCCGCCGTATTTTTTCACAGCATAGCTGATACTCTTAATTCCAAAACCGTGATTTTTCGCATCTTTTTTCGTCGTCACGGGAAAACCGTTTTTGAGGCGTACCTCGTTGTTGCAGTAATTGCGCACCTCCGCGTAGACGAACTGTTTTCTCGCCGAGACCTCCATATGGATGATCCGCTTGTCCTCCTCCGGCACCAGCAGTACATGCTCAATGGCATTGTCCAACGCATTACCGAAAATATTACAGATATCCGTGACATGCATGAAATTCAGTAATTCTCCGTCCGCCACACAGGTGAACTGAATATGGTAGTTATGAATCAATGGCATTTTTCCATCGAGGACACCATCCAGTACCTGATTGCCCGTCTGGCGCTCCGGTTGGTAGACATTCAGTTCATCCTCCAGCTGGTCAATCCATTCCTCCCGTTTCTCCGGGTCCATCTCCGCCCGAAGTCCTGCGATCTGATGCTTCAAGTCATGATATTTAAGGTTGATCAGATCCGTAACTTCCTGATAATTCCGGTAGTTATCATATTGTGCCGTCAGCATCGTCTGAATCCGGGACAGTTCCTTTTCCGCATTGATCTCATATCGCAGGCTCTGGTAAGCATAGAGGATCGCCAGTCCGGCGAAGTCCACCAGCGTCCGGATAGCGAAGATATCGCCGACAATGGAACCACTGAAAGGCGTATTGCGATACACGAAACTTAAATTGCTCAACATGAAGGAACTAAGCACAATCAGCGAGGTGCTGGCAAGTTCCCTGTAGCTTACCTCCAGTTCCACCTCTTTTCGCTGCATGCGAGATTCTATGATATATAAAATTGCAATGATTCCACCGTAGATCAGCAACACAGGCAGTCGGTACAGGATGTTTTCCCCCTGATTCCAGTGGAAAAAGGACTCCATCTGCCACTCCAGAGATGCCATGAACTCTGCAATCAGAAACGCTTTCATGCAACAGTACAGCACCATTGTCCGGGAGACATTGATCACTGTCAACAAAAACAGATACATGATTCCCACCGCAATCACCATGCAGGGAATCCATAGAAACGTGGGTGCCCCCTCCGTCAGGATCAGCCACAGTATCTGCACCACCAGCGCTGCTGCCGCCAGAATCACAAAGTGTTTTTTCTGTAATTTTCTTCCATATAAAAAGCAAAATAACATACAACCCAGCCATTCCGCCAGTGCCGTGTAGTACCGCGGAATGTCCTGATAACCGCTCTGCAACAATTCCCTCATCTCAGTGCTCTCCCATGTATTGCATCAGCGCCGCCATAAAATCATTGCGTCTGGCTCTGCTAATAAGCAGTTCCTCTCCATTCACGATACAGCAGCCGTCCCGCACTGCATCCACATATTCCAGATTCACAAGATACCCCTTATTACTCCGGAAGAAGCCTAGCGGCACGAACTTGTCCTCGGCATCCTGCATCTTCGCCCGCTCCTTCAGTGCTCCGGAAAAAGTGTGATAGATCAGATTATGGGCTTCACTCTCAATATAATAAATAGCGGAAGCATCCAGCCGTACCAGCCCTTCGGAAGTATTGATTGTCACGGGGTGTCCGGATTTCTGAGAGATTCTGCCTATCGCACGCTCCAATTTTTTGGAAAAAGCAAAATAGGAGACCGGTTTCAACACATAATCCATGGCATCCACTTCATATCCCCGGATAGCGTAATTCGTCATGTTAGTGATGAACATAATCACCACTTTACTGTCCTGCTTACGAATTTCCTCCGCAGCAGACATTCCATCCATGAATTTCATCTGAATATCCATGAGAATAATATCATACTCTCCGGTGTAACCCTCTACGATCTCGTCTCCGTCCCGGAAACGAGCCGTCCGAAATCGCTGCCCGGATTCCTGCTGATATTGCTCTATGTACTGCTGCAGCTGTTCCGCATAACTGTCTTCATCTTCCACAATTGCTATCGTGATCATCCCGTCACCCGCCTTCTTTTGTAGATCAGGTAATTATTATACTGAATATTTATTATAAACACAAGCAAGCCTAAGTTAATTCATTGACTTTCCTCTTTCCATGTGCTAATGTTTCTGTAAAGTAATTCTTATGACCATTCGGTCATTTTTCCCATTTATTTTTTACTAATATTTTTTTGCATTTGGCAATATGGAATATATTCCATATACTAAGGAGGTAACATGACTTCATTTGAAATTGTTTTTTACAAAACATCAAATAATATTTCACGTATTTTATCTATTGTGACAATAAAATCATAATGACCAACGGATTCATAAAAAAGACAAACAAGACACCTAAAAAAGAAATCGAATTGGCAAAATTAAGAAAAGCCGACTATATAGAAAGGATGATGAATAAATGAGTGATTTATCTGCATTTCTCAATGAACAAATGAACAATCCGGAATTTGCGCAGGAATATAATGCTGTTCAGCCGGAAATGGATGCTATCCGTTCTATGATCAAAGCACGAAAATCTCAGAATCTCACGCAAAAACAATTAGCTGAACTCGTCGGCATTGATCAGGGTGATATCAGTAAATTGGAAAATGGGCTGCGGAACCCTACCATTCAGCTGCTAAAGCGAATTGCCGACAGCATGAATATGACCTTAAAAATTGAATTTATCCCTAAGCCGCAGAACAATAAGAAAAAGATATAATGATGGTACAACCTCTTTCGTTGTGATATGATGGAACAAGACAATGTTCGACATTTTTTCACGAAAGAGGTGCCCATATGACAATATCCTGGTTATCCCTGTTCTGGCTGTTTTTCTTCTATTCTTTTATAGGATGGTGTATCGAGGTATGTTCTGCCGCGGTACAGCATCGGAAATTCGTCAACCGAGGTTTCGTAGCGGGTCCCCTATGCCCGATCTACGGTTTCGGTGCCATGCTGTTCGAGATCTTCCTGCCGGAGCTGACGGAATATCCGTTCTTCCTGTTCCTGGGCGGCTTTGTATTGTCCTCTCTTTTGGAATATTCCACGGGAATGCTTTTTGAAAAAGTCTATAAGAAAAAGCTGTGGGATTATTCCCGCTTCCGCTATAATGTGGGCGGTTATATCTGCCTGCCCTTTTCCCTGTTGTGGGGCGCATTAAGCGTTGTGACCGTAATGTTCGCGGATCCGCTGCTGTGTGGGCTGTTTGACCGCATTCCGCATTTTCTCTCCGTAATACTTCTGTTAATCCTCGGAGGACTGCTCCTGTTAGACACCATCGGTTCCGCCCTGTCCACGATAAGCTTACAGCTGCAGGCGAAACACCGGGCAGACTATGCATTAGAAAAGCAGACCGCCCGGCTGGATCAGATCACCGAAGGGCTGGGCGAGACTTCCCGTTTCCTGGAAAATGCTCTGACCAGACATATGCAGAAGCGTCTGCAGAAGTCCTATCCTTCCATTAGTCTGGATGCTCTGGTAAAAGCCCGGGCAGAACGTAAGAAATCTACTGTTTTTGCCGAGGGCTGTTGCTTTTATAAATTGTTTTCCCTCTTTTTCATCGGTGCCTTTTTAGGTGATATCACAGAGACGATCTTCTGCCGTATCACAGCCGGTGTCTGGATGAGCCGCAGCAGTGTGATCTACGGGCCTTTCAGTATCGTATGGGGACTGGGTTGTGCCTTTCTGACTCTGCTGCTCTATCGCTACCGGAATAAAAGTGACGGTTCCATTTTTCTGGCAGGAACACTGCTTGGTGGTGCATATGAATATATCTGCAGTGTCTTCACGGAAATGGTCTTCGGCACGATTTTCTGGGATTACAGCGGATTCGCCTTTAACTTAGGCGGTCGTATCAACCTGTTGTACTGCTTCTTCTGGGGAATTGCCGCTGTGGTATGGCTGAAGTTCATCTATCCGAAGCTGTCCGGCTGGATTGAGAAGATTCCGAAAAAAACAGGTACGATCATTTGTAATATTTTAATTGTATTTATGATTGCCAACATGCTGATTTCCGCACTGGCACTTGCCAGATACACCGAACGTAACGATGCCTCCTATTCTGTGGAAACCACAGAGCTTAACGGATTGCAGAATTTTTTAGATGAACACTATCCTGATGCACGAATGGAACGCATCTATCCGAATGCGAAAATGGTAGATTAATTTGAATTTATTAACGATGGGAGACCGACCGAACCATGCAGATTGATGACTTGACCGCAGGGTTATCCCTTAGCTTTATCATTCATCTGAATAACGAAGAGCTTCAATTTGAATCCCGCATTTTGGAAGTCTATTCCCGCAGACATACACTGTTGGCTGAGGGTGTGTTTACTGATGATAAAATCATCTCTTTCCGGGGAAAAGGGCTGCTCGTCGATCTGCTGGTCACTCTCCCGGACGATAAACCTCAGCTGTTCAAAAATGTCACCACCAACGTGGTGAAACGCGCCGACGGAACTCTCTGTTACACTGTCTTCAGCATCGCCGGAAGCAAAACCTACAACCGCAGGCAGAGCTACCGCTGTTATGTGGGAATTGAAACAGCCATTCAATGTGGACTAAACCGTGCTGCCCACAATGTTATTATCAAGGATATCAGCTACAACGGATTCGCCGTAGTCAGCAAGGAAGATCTGGAACTGGGTGTCAACCAGACCGTGCACGCTGTCCTGAATGATCATCTGGAGGAGACTGCGGAGAACTTTAATTTCCATCTGTATGGACTGGTTGCACGTGTGCAGGAATTAGAGAATGGACTGTTTCTCTACGGCTGCCGGCTCAGTAATCCGGTTCCCGGGCTGGAACAATATATCGTAAAGAAAGAGCGGGTTATCTTACAAAAACGGCAATTAACCTGAACTTCTCTCTAACGCAAAAAACCGCTGCCCTTACGGGCAACGGTTTTTGTATTCAGAGATTATCCCTCAATGGCGATGTATTTATTGGTCTCCACTGCAGGTTTTGCTTCCTTCTTAGGAACATTCAGGGTCAGGATACCATGTTTGAACTCACCCTTGATATCCTCTTGGGTCAGGTTGTCACCAACATAGAAGCTACGCTGGCAGGAACCTGCATAACGTTCCTTGCGGATGTACTTGCCGGATTTCTTCTCCTGCTCATCCTCATCCAGGCCCTTGGCAGCCTCGATGGTCAGATAACCATCCTCCAGAGATACCTTGATCTCATCCTTCTTGAAGCCGGGCAGGTCAACGATCAGCTCATAGCCATCATCGTTCTCCTTGATATCGGTCTTCATTACATTGTGTGCATGTCTGCCATACAGTTTCTTCTCTATCTGATTATCTGCTCTGTTGTCAAAGAAAGGTACATCATCAAAAAAGTCATCAAATAAGTTCTCTCCAAAAATGCTAGGTAATAACATAAGTCATCTCTCCTTTTCTATTAAACATATGTCGGTGTCTTTCGATACCTCTTACCTTTTCCATCCTCCGGTAACCACCATCGGACTTCCGAACCAGTCTCGGATTTCTGATCTCGATCTTCTTTCATTCTCTTGATCTTTCTTCCTCTCCCTTGTTCTATTTGTACTATAACACCTATATATCAGTATGTCAATTAAGGAAAAATTATATAATTATAAATTAAAAATAAACAGCAAAAAAGACCGGAGCACTATGATCCACAGTGCTTCGGTCCTTACTCTCATAAATAATATAATTGATCTTACTTATCCTTTGCTGTGAAATATACGAAGAACACGTCTCCCTCGGTCTCATTGGAGAACTGCTCCAGATAAGAAATAGAGTAATCCTTGGAATCCTCAGGTACTTCAAATACCAGCAGCCCGGTTCTCTCTTCGTTAACACTCAGATCGTACTCTTCCGGCAGCTGATCGTCGCTTACGGCATCACCATAATAGGTAATCGGTGCATCATAAGCATCATCATCGTCATCATCGCCCCACTGGATCTGGAAATCGGTATCATACATAGTAACAGTAGAACGATCTGTGTTCTTAACCGTTATTTCTGCTACCAGAAGTTTATTTCCCTCTGCAGGTGTATATCCTTCAAATTCCTTGCAGGTATACGCGCTGTTTACTGTGTAGTCGAAGAAATAAGTTCTCATTACATCTCCGATACGTCCCTCTGCATATCCGTCGTCATCTGCGGTTACCACACCACTGTTACTGCTTCCGCTGTTGGAAACAGCTCCCGCCAGATTCTGAACAGCGCTGTCCACAGGACCACATGCTACCAGGCTGAAAGCCAGTACAGTTGCTACCATAATTCCTGCAAATTTCTTCATTTTTCTTTTCTCCCTCTCATAAACCTTGTTTACATGCAGCTATTTGCATGCGAAGCCAGTATAACACACAAATCGACAGAGCGCAATACTTTATTGCGCTACCTTGTGAATGTAAGTGCTTACTCACGAGTCAGCCGCAGGATCACTTCTCTGTGCTCCGGATATTTTTCCAGTAATTCTTTCCGGTCAAACAGTTCAAATTCTTCATATTTAAAACAAGGGGACACCATACATCCCACCAGGCTGAATCCCTCCTCTTCCATGGCAGAACCGAAGATCATTCCCTTCGGAACCAGTACCTGAGGCACTTCGCCCTTTTCCAGATCCAGTCCCAGCTTCGCAGCGGTCAGTTTTCCTTCCTCATCGATCATATAGATTGTCAGTGCATTGCCATCATGGTAATACCACACCTCGTCCGATTTCAGGCGGTGAAAATTTGAAACTTCACCCTTTGCCAGCATGAAATAAATGCTGCTCCACAGATCTCTGTCTTCCTTTTCCAACAGGCATTCTTTAAAATAGCCACCCTCCACATGGGGTTCCATTTCCAGATGTTCAATATAATATTCCGCTGAATGTTTCATAAATGCTTTCCTCTCTCCGACTATTTCTTTTTCCATGAAATTAGTGTATACTATGCAGAGAAAAAGCGCAATTGCAAAAGTACTGCATGGCGCGGAATGGAGAATTTTATGGAAAAAATAGCCAGCTTCACCATTGACCATATCAAGCTGCAGCCCGGTGTCTATGTATCCCGTAAGGATCACATCGGAGCAGAAGTCATCACCACCTTCGATCTGCGTATGACCAGTCCCAACGAGGAGCCGGTGATGAATACCGCAGAAGTTCACACCATCGAGCATCTGGCTGCGACCTTCCTGCGTAATCATCCGGAATACAAAGACAAGACTGTCTACTTTGGACCCATGGGATGTCGTACCGGTTTCTACCTGCTGTTAGCCGGTGACCTTTCCTCTAAGGATATCGTCCCCCTGATGGTGGAAATGTTCGAGTTCATCCGCGATTACAAGGGCGAGGTACCCGGTGCATCTCCCAAGGACTGCGGCAACTACCTGGATATGAATCTGGGCATGGCAAATTATCTGGCAAAACGCTATCTGGATCATGTGCTGTACAATATTAATGACAGCCGCCTGGTATATCCGGAATAAGATGATGCCAGGGTTAAAAGGTCTAAGCCCGCATGAGCTCGCTCATAAGTGGGTGAAAGACCTTGGAACCCGCCCCGATATGAGCATAAAAGTGAGATGATAATCTCACGATATGCGAATACCGGGTAGGATTGTGGGAGTGCGTAGCACGGAACAATCCGTAGGCATCATAGATTATATTATTGTAAGAAAGAACAGGAAAACACTCATGAAAAAAATCGGAATCATCGGTGCCATGGAGCTGGAGGTAGAAACTCTCAAAGCTCACATGACCACCACCAAGATCACTACCAAAGCCCACATGGAATTTCACGAAGGCACATTAAATGGTACTCCCGTTGTCATCGTCCGCAGCGGTGTCGGCAAAGTCAATGCCGCTCTCTGTGTACAGATCCTGGCAGACCTCTTCGGAGTTACTGCTATCATCAATACCGGCGTGGCAGGTTCCCTGAATGCTGCCCTGGACATCGGAGATATCCTGATCTCCAGGGATGCGCTGCATCATGATGTGGATGCCACTATTTTCGGTTACAAGCCCGGTGAGGTTCCTCAGTTAGGCTGCCGGGAATTTATCGCAGATGAGCATCTCGCCCAAGTCGCTGTCTCCACTTGTAAAGAAGTCAATCCGGACATTCACGTTCATACCGGGCGCGTGGTCAGCGGTGACCAGTTCATTTCCAGCAAAGAGGTCAAGACTCGTCTGATTCAGGAATTTCAGGGAGATTGTGCTGAGATGGAGGGGGCTTCCATTGCCCACGGTGCATACTTAAACGACATTCCTTTTGTCATCATCCGTGCTATCTCCGATAAAGCAGATGACAGCGCCGAGATGGATTATCCTACCTTTGAAAAGGCCGCAGCACTCCACTCCGCCAAACTGGTAGAGGCTATGATGCCCCGGATCTGAATCAGTGCCAAGCTCCATTGATTCTGGCATAATACCTGCTGCACAAACTTTGCAGATAACAGAAAGGCATGCATATTGACATGAAAAAAGAAAAGAAATACATCGAATACATTGTAAAACAGGCCGAGGCGTTGCTTGCGATCGACAGTCCCTCCGGCTTCACGGAAAAAGTAACGGATTATCTCTGTGAGGAATACAATCGACTCGGCTACAAGCCGGTCAAGACCAAAAAGGGCGGTGTTCTCGTAGAGATCGGCGGCAAAGGCAACGCCATTCTGACCATGGCACATGTAGATACGCTGGGCGGCATGGTCGCTGAGATCAAGAGCAACGGCCGTCTCCGCCTGACCAAGGTAGGTGGATTAAATGCCAACAACATTGAGACTGAAAACTGCCGTATCTACACGCTGGACGGTAAAGTATACGACGGTACCGTACAGCTGACCGACGCTTCCATCCATGTCAACGACGATTATCAGAAGTCCGAGAGAACTTTTGACTCCGTGGAAGTCCTACTGGATGAAAAGGTATCTTCCAAAGAGGAAGTAAAAGCTCTTGGAATCGAAAACGGTTCCTTCGTCTGCATGGATCCCCGTACCCGCATCACTGAGTCCGGCTACATCAAGAGCCGTTTTCTGGATGACAAGCTCAGCACCGCTATTTTGCTGGGATTTGCCAAATATGTAAAGGACGAAGATCTGAAGCTGTCCCGTAAGGTCTACCAGCATATCACCGTCTTCGAGGAAGTCGGTCACGGTGCCTGCGCTTCCGTTCCGAAGGATGTGGAGGAACTGCTGTCCGTAGATATGGGCTGTGTCGGAGAAGGACTGGAATGCACGGATCGTCAGGTATCCATCTGCGTGAAGGACGGCCACGGACCTTATCATTTTGATGTAGTCAAATCCCTGATTCAGGCAGCGAAGGACAATCATATCGACTACGCCGCAGATGTCTATCCCTACTACGGTTCTGATGCCGATGCCGCATTAAGCGCCGGCATCGACGCCAGACACGGACTTATCGGCCCCGGGGTCTATGCTTCCCACGGCTATGAACGTTCCCACAAGGATGCCGTTGCCGCAACACTGGAATTATTAAAGGCTTATCTGGCATAACTCCAAATATAAATTGCACATAAAAAGCAGTCCGAAAACCGACAGATTTTCTATCTTCTGCCGGTTCCGGACTGCTTTTATAATACTCTTGCAAGTAATATACCTATTTTGCCTCTTCCGCTTCGCCGTCTTTTTTCTTGTTGAATACAAATAACTTACTGAATACATAGTTGCCGATGATGACCAGTATTGCGGAGATCAGCGTTGCAATCAGCAGATTTACACCGATTGCGGTCAGCACCTGCATCACTACCATATCCAGGATCAGTGTGGATACTCTGGACAGGACGAATTTCGGTGCCTCAGACAACATCGGAGCCTTACTCTTGAATACAAACTTACGATTGGTAAAATATGCGAAAATGACACCCGCCGTCCAGTTGATAACGCTTAATACAATGTTCTGGAAAGGTGTGGGGTACATTGTGTTGTCAAATAACAGGAAGTTTGCCAGGAATTTTGCTGCCCAGGATACGACCGTGGTCAGTCCACCTACGATCAGATATGCAATGATCTCTTCATACTTGATCCACAGTGCCTTTATTTTTTCTACCATATTGTTCCTCATTTCTCTGTGCTTGAAATAATACTATTCAGAACCCCATTCGCAAAATCGCCTCTACGAGGCTTTCTTTTTGCTCATGTGGTTACTTCGCCCTATAAATAGTCTCAAATGTTCTTACGAATGCAAGCATTCGACGCTCATTCGATACTATTTACATGGCTCTGAATAGTTAACTACAAATAACAAATATACACAAATATCCCCTCAAATGCAAGCATTCCGAAGACATTTGTGTATATGTTATCCGCTATTTATGAAATTCTACATCTCACTTGATACACGATTGCTCCGCTGACACGCAGCTTTTGTAATTCTTACAGATTCACCACATTCCGGTTCTCGCCGCGCATAAATGCCTTGATATTCTCATAGACACCCTGCACGCAACGGGTACGTGCTTCCACGCTTGCCCATGCCAGATGAGGGGTAATGATCAGCTTGTTGCTGTCCTTTAGTTCGCTTAACGGATTGGACAGCTCCAGAGGCTCCTTCTCCAGTACATCCAGACCTGCTGCCTGGATCTCTCCTGCCACCAGCGCCTCATAGAGATCGGAATTGTTCACTACCGGGCCTCTCGCCACATTGATGAGAACCGCCGTTTTTTTCATCTTACGGAGAGCTTCCTTGTCGATGAAGTTGCGGGACAGATCACTTAACGGACAATGCAGGGACAGAAAATCACTCTCTTTTAATAAAGTATCCTTGTCCACCTGGGGATAATCCGTGCAGCTGCTCTTACCGGTGATGGAATAGAAGATCACCTTACAGCCGAACGCCGTTGCGATCGCTGCTGCTCTCCTGCCGATATTCCCCATTCCTACAATGCCCCATGTCTTACCCTCCAATTCATAAAAAGGTCTGTCAAAATTAGAAAAACGGTCCTGTGCACTGTAAGCGCCGGATTTTACATATTCATCATAATAAGGCAGCTTCTGGCTCAATGCCAGTGCCAGGGTAAAAGTATGCTGTGCCACCATGGCTGTGGAATAGTCCACCACATTTGCCACCTTGATTCCTCTGGACTTGCAATATGCCAGATCACAGTTGTCGTATCCGGTGGCAAGTTCACAGATCAACTTCACGTTCGGACAATTTTTCAGGGATTCTTCTCTCATCGGAGCCTTGTTACAGACGATAACATCCGCATCTCCTACACGCTCTGCCACTTCTTCTACCGTAACCGTATTGGGATAGGATGTTACTTCTCCCAGTTCATAAAAACAATCTACCGGCACATCCGTACCCGCACTGTTTCTCTCCAGCAATACAATCTTCATTTTTACCGTTCTCTCCTGTTCTTTTGTAGTATTTGAATCATCATTCTATGTCACATAAACATCTTCGTATCATATTCATCAATGATGCAAGCATCTTGATTCTCTTACACTCATTATTCTATAAAATGATGTCGGGGTCATAAGCCCCCGACTCTGATGCCTACGGATTGTTCCGTGCTACGCACTCTCACAATCCTACCCTCTATTCGCATATCGCGGGATTATCATCCCACTTTTATGCTCATATCGGGGCGGGTCCTAAGGTCTTTCACCCACTTATGAGCAAGCTCATGTGGGCTTAGACCTTTTGACCCTGGCATCATAAAATATAAGTTTATAATACAACAACAGCGTAATGAAATCAATTCATTACGCTGTCTTTTATACTTTGCAGATATATGATTGCTTGTAACAATTACAGTCTCTTCAGCAGTTCTTCTCTCTGTGCCTCGTAACCGGGCTTGCCAAGCAGAGCGAACATGTTCTTCTTGTAGCTCTCTACACCGGGCTGGTTGAAAGGATTTACACCCAGCAGGTATCCGCTGACACCACATGCGAACTCGAAGAAGTAGAACAGCTCGCCAAGATAGAACTCATTTACCTCGGGAACGGTTACCATGAAGTTGGGAACCTGACCGTCGGTATGTGCCAGAATGGTTCCGTTCATAGCACTCTTATTGACGAAATCAACGGTCTTGCCTGCCAGATAGTTCAGACCATCCAGATCAACAGGCTCCTCGCCGATCGTAAGCTCCTCTCTCGGAGTGTCAATGTTGATCACGGTCTCAAACATTACACGGGAACCGTCCTGAATGAACTGACCCATGGAATGCAGATCGGTGGTCAGATCCACGCTTGCGGGGAACAGACCCTTGTTGTCCTTACCTTCGCTCTCACCGAACAGCTGCTTCCACCACTCACTTACATAGTGAACAGCGGGCTCGTAGTTCGCCAGAATCTCAACACTCTTACCCTTGCGCAGTAAGATGTTACGCAGAGCCGCATACTGCAGCGCATCGTTCTCTTCGAAATCATTCTCCAGGGCACGCTTTCTTCCGCTGGCTGCACCTTCCATCAGCTTGTCGATATCAGCACCGCTGACAGCGATAGGTAACAGACCTACTGCGGTCAGTACGGAGAAACGTCCTCCTACATCATCGGGTACTACGAAGGTCTCGTAGCCTTCCTCATCGGACAGATGCTTTAAGCTTCCCTTCGCCTTATCGGTGGTAGCATAGATTCTCTCTGCCGCACCCTTCTTGCCGTATTTAGCTTCCAGCTTCTCCTTGAATACACGGAACGCAATAGCGGGCTCTGTGGTGGTACCGGACTTGGAGATCATATTGATGGAGAAATCTCTGTCGCCTACTACATCCATCAGGTGCTTCAGATAGGTGGAGCTGATGGAGTTACCACAGAAGTAGATCTCCGGAGTCTTACGTACACTCTTATCCAGCACATTGTAGAAGCTGTGGCTTAAGAACTCGATAGCCGCTCTGGCTCCCAGATAAGAACCACCGATACCGATAACCAACAGAACGTCGGAATCGCTCTGGATCTTCTTTGCTGCTGCCTTGATGCGGGCGAACTCTTCCTTATCGTAATCTACGGGAAGATCGATCCATCCCAGGAAATCATTGCCTGCACCGGTCTTGGATACCAGGGTCTCCTTCGCATCCAGGGTAAGCTTCTTCATGTAACCGATCTCTTCTTCAGAAATAAAAGAGCCGGCCTTGGAATAATCAAATGTAACTTGTCTGCTCATAATGCTCCTCCTTATATCTTTCAGATATATCACATACTTAACAAAACTTTTCTGATCCATATTTGCATAACTTTTTGTGAAACTTTCTTTTTGCAAATATGCCCCAGATAGTTTTTATTTTAACAAAGTTACATTCCATTTTCAAGATGTATATCGAAATCGTTTCCATTTATTATACAGTAAGCAATTCCTGCAAAAGTGCCTGTAATTCTTCCTCCGTGACCCTTGAAGTTTCATCCTGCTGAGCCATGCCTCTGGCTTCCATTTTCCCGGGCATCTCATGTTCCGTGGAAAATACCTCTCTTCCGGTCTCCCGAACCATCTCCTGCGGCTGTGCAGCCCTCCCCCGGATCGGCATCAACTCCACTGTCCGCCTGCCGGGGAGCTTCGACGCTCCGTACAGTCTCTCGTAGTCCTGCTCCGTCACCGGGATCCTGCCGGACAGGTGATTTTCCAGATAATCGATCAGATTCGTCTTCAGTACCCGCTGCTTCCCCTTGATATCCACCAGCGCCGACAGGGAAAAATAGAGATACAGCCCCAGAAAACTCGCAATATAAAAAGGCAGTATCTCACCTAACATTCTACCGTCCAAAATCCCCTTACATATCCCCACTCCCGCAAATACCACAGAGAACAGCATGCATTGCCCGGACAGATGATACCATGCATCAAAGGATAAATGACCGAAGGACAAGCGGTTTAAGAACTTGTCCACAAACACCGGAATATTGGACACGCCTCCGTTTAGCTGGTAACAATTTGCGAATTTGACCTTGCACTGTTTCAAAAGCCGGTTCCCCGTCGTTGCCATATTGTCCGTCTCCCGGATCATTGTATGATACATCCACGCCAGCATCAGACGCACCAGCACGCTGAGACATAAAAATACCAGGATCCCCGCCGTGATCACTTTTTCTTCTTTAAATATCGTAAACATCCTCAAAACCCCTTTCCGTCGTTTCCTCAAGTATAACGTATATATGTCCTGTTTTGTACGGTTTTTCATCGTCATTCTTCTACTGCGTCAGACAGGAATTATGAGCTTTCTACATTTTTTATAACAAGAAAAGCATTCTGACATTATTGTATAAACCATAAAAATCTGCTATAATCAGTCTTTAGTAATTCTGTTAGAAAAGAGGTTGATTTACTTATGATATACAAGACAAAGGGTACTTGCTCCACTATGATCGACGTAGAATTAAAGGACGGTGTCATCGATTCCGTTAAATTCACCGGCGGATGCAACGGCAACCTCCAGGGCATCAGTGCTCTGGTAAAGGGCATGAAGCCGGAAGAGGCCATCAGCCGTCTCAAGGGGATCCGTTGTGGTTTCAAACCTACCTCCTGTCCCGACCAGCTGGCTCACGCCCTGGAAGAAATGATCGCAAAATAATAAACAGGTTACCGAAAGGCATTGAGATGTTATGAAAAAAATAGTACTGACCGGCGGCGGAACTGCCGGACACGTTACACCGAATATTGCATTGTTACCGGCGCTGCAGGCAGCCGGCTATGAGATTGCCTACGTCGGTTCCTACGAAGGCATTGAGAAGAAGCTGATCGCCGACTTCAATATTCCTTACACGGGAATCTCCACCGGCAAATTCCGCAGATACTTAGATCCGAAGAACTTCTCGGATCCTTTCCGTGTCATGAAGGGATTCGTGGAGGCACGCAATTATCTGAAAAATTATCAGCCGGATGTCGTATTTTCCAAGGGTGGCTTCGTAAGCGTCCCCGTGGTTCGCGCTGCAGCTTCCTTACATATTCCCTGTATCATTCACGAATCGGATATGACTCCGGGTCTGGCGAACAAGCTGTGCATTCCCGTAGCGGAAAAGGTATGCTGTAATTTCCCGGAGACTATGAAGAACATCCCCGCAGATAAGGCGGTGCTCACCGGTTCTCCCATCCGTGCGGAGCTGGCCGAGGGCAGTAAGCTTGCGGGACTTAACATGTGCGGATTTACTGCAAATAAGCCTGTGATCATGGTCATCGGCGGAAGTCTGGGTGCTGCCAATGTCAATAAGGCAGTCCGTGATGCCCTGCCGAAGCTGTTGGAGGATTTCCAGGTTGTACACCTCTGCGGCAAAGACAAGATCGACAATCTGTTATTAAATACCTCCGGGTATAAACAGTTTGAATATATCAAAGCGGAATTAAAAGACATCTTTGCCATGGCGGATGTGGTGATCTCCCGCGCCGGAGCCAACGCCATCTGCGAGCTTCTGGCACTGAAAAAACCCAACATCCTGATCCCCCTGCCTGCTGCAAGCAGCCGCGGAGACCAATTGTTAAACGCCGCTTCCTTCGAAGCCCAAGGATATTCCATTGTTCTGAATGAGGATGATATTACGACGAATCTTCTGGTAGATAAAGTACATGAGCTGTACTTTAACCGCCAGAATTATGTAGACGCCATGAGCAAAAGCCATCAGATGGATGCCGTTAAGACCATCATGGAACTGATCAACGCTGCGGCAGATAAAAAGACGAATTAGCATCTTAACAATCTAAATAAGATCACTCAGCTGTGCAAATTGTTCCAGCGTCAGTGCCTCTCCGCGAACGGTAGGTGACAATCCCATCTGTTCGAGAGCTGCTGACGCTGATTCTTTTGTAATTCCGGGAAGTCCCGCATTGCCGAGACCGTTCACCAGAGTCTTCCGGCGTTGGTTAAAGGAAGCCCGGATCAGGGAAAACATCTTCTTCTCATCCTTTACCTTCACAGGCGGCTCTTCATAACGGGTCAGACGGATCACCGCACTGCCGACATTTGGTCTCGGAATAAAACAGTTCGGAGGAACGTTAGCCACGATCTCCGGCTTTGCATAATACTGCACTGCCAGGGATAATGCGCCGTAATCCTTCGTGCCGGGTCCTACCTGCATACGATCCGCCACTTCCTTCTGTACCATGATCGTAATGCTTTTCAGCGGTACACGGCTCTCGAACAATCCCATGATGATCGGTGTCGTGATGTAATAGGGCAGATTTGCCACGACTTTTATGGGACGTCCACCATTTTTCTCCTCCACCAGTCTGTTAATATCCACTTTCAGAATATCATCATTGATCACTGTTACATTATCGTAATCCTGCAGAGTCTCCTCCAGGATCGGAAGTAACGCCTTGTCGATCTCCACCGCCACAACACTGCCCGCGCGCTCCGCCAGATACTGTGTCATGGTGCCGATGCCCGGACCAATCTCCAACACACAATCCTCCTTCGTGATCTCCGCGGAAGATATGATCCGGTCTAAGACCGTCGTATCTATCAGGAAATTCTGTCCGAATTTTTTCTGAAAATTAAAATGGTATTTCTGAAGTACCGCGATGGTATTCTGGGGAATTCCCAAATAAGCCATGGTAAACCTCCTTAATTACTTATGTTAATAATGTGAATCTTTAATAGAATTTAAAATCCTCTAAAAAGTGAATGCAGTCATACAATACCAGCACATCCATGCCCTGCTCGGGCTCGTACTGCTCCATGAACTGGAACAGTTTCCCGTTAAAATACCGAAGATCCACCACATAGATCGTCTCATAGTGCGCCGTCAGCAGCGGGATCATGCTGTTCGCATAGGAATCCTTGATCACAAAAAGTGTCTTCCCGGCATTATATCCCGTATGAATCTCTATAAATGCATGATTATCATTCAGGAAAAATCCGTACTGGTTCTTGGTCTTCAGGTACTCAGGCGCATACAGAGAGTCCGCCGTGTCAGCGAAATCATAGGTGACCGTTACCGGCTTTTTCTCTGTCTCGGGAAAATACTGTATCCTGTCCTTCGTCCAGGCCACATTGATCCGGGACTGCAGGGTACCCTGAAAATCCTCCGACACTGTCTTCATGCCTGCCGTGTTATACGGATAGGGGAATTTCCCCATGCTGTCTGCCCATGCCAGGAATCCGTAATAGGCCCCCAGGCTGGTCCAGTGATGATCCGTGCGGTAATAGATCGGTTCCCCCGCATGTTCCTGCAATGCGGAATACACATCGATATAGTGCTCCTCACCGACAGACTCCTTCACCTTCGCAAGCAGTCTCGTCTCATCATAACAGGGTGCAAAAGCCGGCAGCTTATCTGTCAGAATATTATCCGCCGTAGGTACCAGCATGACTTTGGCATCCCACCGGTTTACAAGCTTTTTCAGGGAAACGATGCGGGAATCCTCCATCTGCTGTGTGTATTCCTCCGGATCGTTTACCCCGATCAGGTAATGATCCGATCCCAGATATACGCCGTTGACCTCCTTTTTCCGGAACAGGATATCCGCGCGGGTCTTAATTCCCACCCATTTATCCCGACCGGTGAACTGATCGGACATATATTCTTCATAAGCATCCCCGTATTTCCCTGAGAGGAGACTTTCCCAGGAAAAAACAGGCCGGGACGCTAGTACTCGGTTCTCCGATTCCGAATAGACTCTGTCACTGTTGCACAGATCGGCAACTCCCAGAACGAAAAGCACCGCACACACCAGTCCCACCGTCAGGAGAGCATTTCTTTTTTCATCCACACGCTGTTCCTCCTTCCCGGTCAAAATCTAAAATACAAAAACGGATTATAAGACGCATCCACAATATAAGCAATCGAAAGTATCAGTAACGCTGCGGGGATCACCTTTTCTCCCAGGCGGTAAAGTGCCATGGCGGGTCCGGTCTTGCTGCTTCGCAGTGCATGCACCAGGTGGTTTCCCAGGGGCAGGCACGCGATCAGAGCGATCACCAATAGTACCAGATACTCATTCCCTAAAAACAGTGCCTTGGAATTCACCAGTCCCACACCGTTTAATCCAAACATCGCCTGCAGATATGCCAGAATCTCTCCCGGCTTCTCCAGTGCGAAAAATACCCAGCTGATCAGGATCACAGCCAGCGTATAGACTCTGCCAAACACCACCGGAGCATTTTTGAGGAGCTCTCCCAAAAACAGTTTTTCCAGAATTAAAAACAGGGCAAACCAAAGTCCCCAGAACAGGAAATTCCACCCTGCGCCATGCCAGATTCCCGTCAGCATCCATACGATCAGGATATTGATGATCTGTCTGGGCAGCCCCTTACGGTTGCCTCCCAGCGGAATATACACATATTCCTTGAACCAGGTGCTTAAGGAAATATGCCATCTGTGCCAGAAATCTTTCACGGAAGCTGCAATGTACGGATAATTAAAGTTCTCCGGGAAATGGAATCCCAGGATGGCTCCCAGCCCGATCGCCATATCCGAATATCCGGAAAAATCAAAATAGATCTGGAACGCAAAAGCGGCAATTCCAAGCCATGCCATCAGGACACTCATCTCACTTTTTTCCAGCGCTGAGACCTGCTGCCACAAAAGTCCCAGGTTATTGGCAAGCAATACTTTTTTCGCAAGTCCCGTCACAAAACGCTTCACACCGTAACCAATCGTCTCTATATCCGCATGTCTGTCCTGCAGATAGCGTTCCACCTGATGATATTTTAAGATCGGTCCCGCGATCAGCTGCGGGAACATGGTCACGTAGACACCGAACTGTAAAATATTGCGCTGCGCTTTGACATCTCCTCTGTATACATCGATCACGTAAGACATCGTCTGGAAGGTGTAAAAAGAGATACCGATGGGTAACGGAAGACCCAGCAACGGAATCGATGTTCCGAACACTGTATTCACCGTCTGCAGCAGAAAATCGGCATATTTAAAAAATCCCAGGATAAACAGGTTGATAACAACAGAACATAACAAAAAGATCCTGGAGCGATCCTCCCCCCTATATTCCTCTATCAGCCTTCCCCATACGAAATCCGAAATCGTGGAAAAAAGCATCAAAAAAATATAGACCGGCTCTCCCCAGGCATAAAAGACCAGGCTCCCCAGAAACAGAACCAGATTCTTCATGTTCCGGGGAACCAGGAAATAGCAGATCATAAAAATCGGTAAAAACCGAAAAAGAAACAACACACTGCTGAATACCATTCACTCTACTCCGCATTTACTCCAGAGTCTGTCTGACAGCCTCCAGGGCAAGCTCATTCTGCTCCTGACAGTAAGTGATCACGGCCTCATCTCCCTGCTCTTCCACAGAGGAAGTGTCCGCGCCCAACTGTACAAAGCATACATAATCACCTATCCGTTCCACCCGGGATGCCTGAATCTTGCCAAGATTCATGGGATACTGCATCGTGTCATTCACCAGACTGTCACGATAGGCGTTCAATGCATTTTCTACATCCTCTACCTTACCATCTTTTGCGTGAATAATCAATAAAGTATCTACATTGACACTGATCATGGGGCACTCACCCAGATAAGCATCATACAGATCCGCACTGACACCGTAGGTCTCATTCAGCATTTCCTCCGGGATTTCGGAATCCGGCCAGTAATCATCACCCAACGCATCTGCCACTGCTTTTTTGGCGTTCTGTAATGCCGATGCCACATCTCCACTTTCCTGCTGTGTGCCGGCATTTCCCGCCTCAGTGCTCTCTACACTCGTCCCTGTGGATTCCACGATGCCTTCTGTGCTTTCCACACCGGTCTCTGTAGCAGCACCGGTATTCTTGTCCTGCCCGTTTCCGCAGGCCGCCATGGACAGTGCCAAAGTACCCATAAGTAACATACATGCTAATTTCTTCTTCATAAAGTCTCTCCTCTTTTCTATGGGATATGCCCATACTTATTGTTATAGTGTCCCCACTATGGGGATGCCTATTCTATCAAACGACAAATACAACGAAAAGTTTCACATTACATTATATTTTCCTGCATTAAAGTCTTTCATTTTTACTGCGTAAGCGGATACATCATAGCACAGATTTATAGCACATCACAACTCAATTTTGCCTTTTTCCCGGCTTTTTACTTTGATTTTTGCCCTCTCCCCGCTTTTTACTTTACAAAAGGATAAACCCTACGCTATACTTGCAAAGGACTATTAGCGTGTATCCGCTGCATACGCAGCAGAATGTGAGGAATTATGAGTATATTAAACGTAGAACACCTGACCCACGGCTTCGGTGACCGTGCTATTTTTAACGATGTATCGTTTCGACTGTTAAAGGGCGAACATATCGGTCTCATCGGTGCCAACGGCGAGGGCAAATCTACTTTTATGAATATTATCACCGGCAAGCTCATGCCGGATGAGGGAAAAGTAGAATGGGCGAAAAATGTCCGTGTCGGCTATCTGGACCAGCATACCGTGCTGACTCCCGGCATGACCATCCGCCAGGTACTGGCTTCCGCCTTTGACTTTTTATATGATATGGAAGCACAGATGAACGAAATCTGCGACAAAATGGGAGATGCCACTCCCGAAGAGCTGGAACAGTATATGGAAGATCTGGGGACGATCCAGGACCTCTTAACCATGCATGATTTTTATATGATCGATGCCAAGGTAGAAGAAGTGGCAAGAGCCTTAGGGTTGATGGAGATCGGTCTCGATCGTGATGTCACCGAACTGTCCGGCGGCCAGCGTACCAAGGTCCTGCTGGGAAAACTCCTGTTGGAGAAGCCGGATATCCTGCTCTTGGACGAGCCTACCAACTATCTGGATGCGGAGCATATCGAATGGCTGAAGCGCTATCTGAACGAATACGAGAATGCTTTCATTCTGATCAGCCATGACATTCCCTTCCTGAACAGTGTCATCAACCTCATCTATCATATGGACAACCAGGAGCTGACCCGTTACGTGGGCGATTACGACAAATTCCAGGAAGTCTATGCCATGAAAAAGTCCCAGCTGGAGGCTGCTTATAACCGCCAGCAGAAGGAGATCGCCGATCTGAAGGACTTCGTGGCGAGAAATAAAGCCCGGGTCTCCACCCGTAATATGGCGATGTCCCGGCAGAAGAAGCTGGACAAAATGGATGTCATCGAGCTGGCTGCGGAGAAGCCGAAGCCGGAATTCTCTTTTAAAGAAGGACGTACTACCGGACGCATCATTTTCGAGACCAGAGATCTCGTCATCGGTTACGATGAGCCGCTGTCCAAGCCTCTGAATCTGTCTATGGAACGCGGCGAGAAGGTGGCGCTGATCGGTGCCAACGGTATCGGTAAGACCACTTTGTTAAAAAGCATTCTGGGTCTGATCCCTCCGCTGTCCGGTGAAGTAGAGCAGGGCGATTATCTGGAGATCGGATACTTCGAGCAGGAAATGCCCGGCTCCGGAGATAACAGCTGCATCGAAGAGATCTGGCAGGAGTTCCCCGCCTTCACCCAGTATGAGGTCCGCTCCGCCCTGGCAAGATGCGGCCTCACCACCAAGCATATTGAAAGCCGCGTGAAAGTATTGAGCGGTGGCGAACAGGCAAAGGTACGTCTCTGCAAGCTGATGAACCGCGCCACGAATGTATTGCTGTTAGATGAGCCGACGAACCACCTGGATGTCGATGCCAAGGACGAGCTGAAACGCGCCCTGCAGGAATACAAGGGCAGCATTCTCATGGTCTGTCACGAACCGGAGTTCTATGACGGACTGGCTACCCAGGTATGGGATCTCTCCCGGTGGACTACGAAGATATAAATGGAGGGGGATTATTTTGAAAGGATTATTGGAAATCTGCTGCGGCAGCTTCGAAGATGTGAAAACTGCCTGGCAAAATGGTGCAGACCGGGTAGAGCTTAACAGTGCACTGTATCTGGGTGGTCTCACACCTTCTACGGCCAATCTGATCTGTGCAAAAGAGCAGTGTAACATCCCTATTATAACAATGGTCCGCCCAAGAGGAGGCGGCTTCTGCTATTCCCAGGATGAATACGAGACTATGCTCTTAGATGCCCGCATCCTTTTAGAGCACGGAGCTGATGGTATTGCTTTCGGCTTCCTGACAGAGGACCATGCCATCCATAGGAACCGGACACAGGAAATGATCGACATCATCCATAGCGCCGGAAAAGAAGCTGTATTTCACCGGGCGTTTGATTGTGTTGCGCAACAGGAACGTGCGGTGGAAACATTGATCTTACTTGGCGCGGACCGGATCCTCACCAGCGGTGGTGCACCTGATGTATGGTCGGGCAGAACACAATTGCAAAAGCTGCAAAGCCAATATGGTAAAGAAATCACATTTTTAGCGGGAAGCGGCGTGAATGCACAAAATGTAAAAGCTCTGATGGAATATACGAGGATAGAGCAGGTTCATACATCCTGCAGAAGCTGGCAGCCGGATGTGACTGCCTCCCTGCAGGACGTTGACTTCTCTTATGATAGAAACCGAAAGAATGCATATGAAGCAGTGGATGCCGGAAAAGTGAAGGAAATGCGGGCAGCAATGCCTATATTGTAATCAGCTCATGTTCTAAGCAAAAATCGTAGACTCCGTCTTCTTCCACCGATTTGCACGTGCAGGTGGCGTGGGCTTTGATCTCATCCTTCGCATTCCCCATGGCCACACCGGTGCCGACTGCTTCCAGCATCTCGATATCATTGAAGCCATCTCCAAAAGCGATGGCTTCCTCCTTTGTAAAGCCAAAATGCTGAAGTACCGCGCGCACAGCGTTTCCCTTCCCACATTCCAGAGGAATGATATCAGCCGCTCTATCCCACCACGCTGTAATCTGTGTATGGTGCGTACCATAGAGAATCCTCTCATACTCTTCTTCCCGGCAGGCACACATCATCTGATAGATATCCTCATGAACCCGTTCATCGAATTGTTTATCGATTTTCAATATCTCATTACCGAATCTGAAATACTGCTCCAGATCCGGATCTGTACCGTTGGTGATGATAAAATGTTCGTTACTTATCGCTACCGCCCTATGCATGCCTTTCAGATTCTGAAGGATCTGAAGCTTGTCCATCCGATCAAGCGGGCACTTAAAAATAATCTCGTCTCCTACTGTTACATAAGAACCGTTAAAGGTCAGAAGAGCATCGAAATCAATTCCCGGAAAACGCGGCGCCGACAGATATCCTCTTCCGGTCGCCATACACAGCTTCACCCCATTCCGACGAAGAGAAATTAATGCATGCAGCGTCCGCTCACTTAATTCTTTATGGCCCATCTTCAGAAGTGTCCCATCAACATCAAAAAATGCAATTTTAATCATGCTTGCCACCTCCGTCCGGCTCACAGGATATATTCCATCTGCCGTTCTTTTGTCTTCATTCCCATCTTTTCATAAAAGTGCTCTGCCGAAGTGTTGCCTGCCCAGACGTTCAGGGTTACTTCATAGCAGCCCAGTTCTTTTGCCTGCTGTTTCACATATTCAAACAGGCTTTCCCCGATATGCTGCCCCCGTGTCTGCTTGTCAACGCAAAGGTCATCGATAAACAATGATTTGAAGGGCACCATATTAGTGGAAAAGGGCTGCTCCCTGAGTTGGCAGAATGCATAGCCCATGCACAGATCGTCCTCGTCTACGGCAACATAGATAGGGTGATCCTCCTGTTGTAATAGCTCTGTCAGCTCGCAGAGGGTGTATTTCGTAGTACCCGGTATAAAAATATCCGGACGGATCTCTGCATGTATCTGTAATACCTGCCCCAACAGTGCAAGAATTCTTGGAATGTCCTTTTTTTCTGCCTTGCGAATCTTCATTTCTATTTCGCTCCTTTATTCGACAAATCCCGTTTTATTATTTCTCCCGGTGTTATAACCCTTCCATGTCTAGATCCACGATTAACTTTCCAATTTTCCGTTCTTTTAAAAGATAGCACATATAGATAGGAAGATATACCACGGATCCCTCCTGTTCCATATTTGCTACCGATAAAACATATGCTTTCTCAATATGATAATCAGAAATTTTCATAAAGTTATCCAAGGATTTGTGTGCCTTGTAAGCTTTCCCGGATTTCACCTCAATGGGAACCACTTTCCCATCCATTTCGACCAAAACATCCAGTTCCCCTATATTTTTCTTTTTACAGAAATAAGGTTCCAAACCATTGGCCGTTAATTGCTGTGCCACAGCATTTTCAAAGTGAGCACCGTTATTTACTTCGCTGTTTTTATTGATCAGTTCCAGTTTGGTTTCCGCCGGATATGCACTGGTAAGCAAACCGGTGTCATTGGAAAAAAGTCGGAACACATTACTGCTCTTGCTCGCTTTGAGAGGAATAACAGGAGCTTCCACGTTATACACCGGTAACGCAACTCCGGCATCTTTCAGCCATAAAAAGCTGTTTTCATATCTGTCAAACTTTAACTCTTTATTCAGCATTGTAAATACAAATTTTTTATTCTGTTTGTTCAATTCTGCCGGAATGATATCATAAATAGATATCAATTTCAGTTTTTTATCTTCACTCTCATATTGAGAGAAATCCTCTTTATATAGCGCAACAATATCCCGTTGTACCTTATCCACTTCCCGGATATCTTTTGTAGCAATATAGATTTTTACCGCATCCGGCATGCCTCCGACAATTAGATAGATAAAAAACAGCGACAATAGCTTCTGATGTATGAATTCATCCACGGGCTGACATGTTTCAAATTTCGCTTTCAACATTTCCAAAGTTGTTTTTGACACATTATTTGCTATCATGAATTCTTCAAAATCCATCGGATACATTCTCAAAACAGTTAAATATCCAACCGGAACCGACGTTATTCCCTTAAGCTCTACTCCTAATAAGGATCCGCTCATTACATATTTGAAGCTGCCTTCTTCTACAAGGAATTTTATTTTTGTCACTATTTCCGGACATTTCTGTATCTCATCAAAAAAGACGACCGTTTCCTGCGGCTTACAATCCCCCGGCATAATCATTTTTAATTTCACCAGGAACTCATTCGCACTCATTTTTACATTGAGATAATCCACCAAATCCGGCTGATCTATAAAATTAACTTCAAACTTACAATATCCGCTTTTGGCAATTTCCTCTCTTATCAGCCAGGTCTTTCCAATCTGTCTTGCGCCTGTTACCAATAATGCTTTATCCGATCTTTTCAACCATTCTTCTATGATAATAGAGTCTTTTCTATACATAAATTCCCTCCTCCCTTTTTAACAGTATCTCTTTTGCCCCGTTTTTTCAATATGGCTTGTAATATTTTGCCCCGTTTTTTCAATTTTATTATATATATTTCGCCCCGTTTTATTCAATTTACCATTCCAAAGGTATTTTTTTCTTTTTTCCATGCAAAAATAATTGTTGTATCATCCCTATAAACTTGAAGTTGGTTACTTCTTGTAATTCATTTTCTTACTTAATACCC
>UMIB01009717.1_pt1 | contig 45826 bp, 41 predicted proteins | sample 1965641 | NCBI WGS metagenome assembly UMIB01 (sample SAMEA4836110, study PRJEB28245) | human gut metagenome | biome: gut microbiome; material: fecal sample | place: Denmark | collected 2008
CCGTAGCCATCGTGCTCTACGAGGCACTGAGACAGCAGGGATTTGAGAGCATGCAGAGGGATGGAGAGCTGCACCGGCTGCATTGGAAAGAATCATAAGACGGTAAAAGGAACAATTCGGAGGAATGTTCCTTTTTGATTGGAAAAAATGTATTAAATTATAAAATATTGGTCAGAAAAAATGTTGAATATACAATTGATTTGATCGGAAAAAATGTGGTAAACTATATTATGTAAGAAAGGAGGCCGCCAATGAAACGATTTGCCATGGAACAATTACAAAGCTGGAAAGAAAAAGAAAAAAGAAAACCCATGATTATTATGGGCGCAAGACAGGTGGGAAAAACATGGTTAATGAAGGAATTCGGAAGACAATTTTTCCCCAAAGTGGCATATGTATCCTTTTATAATAATAAGAGAATGAGCGATGTCTTTGAGATGGATTTTGACATTCAGAGAATCCTTATGAACCTTAATATCGAAACAGGGGTCACAATTACTCCCGGAGATACGTTGATCATTCTGGATGAAATTCAGGATGCACCGAGAGTCCTGGAATCTCTGAAGTATTTCTGCGAAGATGCACCGGAGTATCATGTTCTTGCAGCGGGGTCCCTGTTAGGAGTAGCGATTCATCAGGGAGTATCTTATCCGGTAGGCAAGGTGGAACTGTTGGACCTCTATCCTTTGAATTTTAGGGAATTTCTATGCGCCATGGGGGAAGAAGCTTTGTCTGGGGCATTGGACAGCAAGGACTTTTCCATTATAGACAACTTTTCGGATAAATACCTATTTTGGCTAAAAAATTATTATTATACCGGTGGAATGCCTGCAGTAGTTGACCTTTTCAGAGAGCAGAAGGACTATGCCGGTGTTCGGGAGTTACAAAAAGACATAGTACGTCAGTACCGGGGAGACTTTGGAAAACATATAGATGCCAAAGATCTTCCCAGAATTCGTATGGTATGGGAATCCATTCCGATACAGCTGGCAAAGGAAAATAAGAAGTTTTTCTTCGGACAGATAAAAAAAGGTGCCAGAAGTGCAGATTTTGAAATTGCGATACAGTGGCTCTTGGATTGCGGACTGATTTACAAGGTAAATCGTGTGAATGAGCCACATGTACCGCTGGCTGCATACAAAGAGATGAATGTATATAAGCTGTTTGTACTGGATGTAGGACTGCTGGGGGCAATGAGTGATTTAGATGCCATGAGTATTCTGGAGGGCAATGATATTTTTGTTGAATTTAAAGGCGCGTTGACGGAACAATATGTATTACAACAGATTATTTCGGATACAAAATATACACCTTATTATTACGGAACGGAAAAAGCAACCTTTGAGCAGGATTTTATGATACAAATGGGAAAAGATGTTGTTCCCATCGAAGTAAAAGCGGAGACAAACCTGAAATCACAGAGTCTGAAATGTTATTGTGAAAAATATCATCCGCAGACAGCTATCCGCTTTTCGGCAAAGAAATATATTGATCAGGGTTGGATGAAAAATGTACCGTTATATGCGGTGTGCACTTTGTAATGAAGGTTTAAAATATAAGGAGAAAAAATTTATGCAGATCCATGATACAGCATTTATAGCGCCCGGAGCAGTGGTGCTGGGAGATGTGACGATCGGAGAAAACAGCGGAATCTGGTACAATGCGGTGGTCCGGGGAGACCGGGACTCCATTGTCATCGGCAGAGAGAGCAATATTCAGGACAATGCGGTAGTGCATCTGGGCAGCGGATATCCGGTGAAGATCGGAGACCATGTGACCATAGGACACGGTGCGATCATCCACGGCTGTAAGATTGGCGATAATACCATGATCGGTATGGGAGCCATTCTGATGAATGGCTGTAAGATCGGGAAAAACTGCATCATCGGTGCCGGAGCACTGGTGACACAGAACGTGGAGATTCCGGATAATTCACTGGTCATCGGCAATCCCGGGAAAGTAAAACGTGCTGTTACCGAAGAAGAGATTCGGTGGAATCTGGAAAACGCACGCATTTACGTAGAGGAAGCACAGGAAGAGAAAAGAGCACTGTCCTAGCGGAAGTGCTCTTTTGCAAACTCCATGTCCTGTACCAGTTCCAGCGTTCCCAGATATTGCTCCTGCTTATCCCGGACGGCATAATAAGTCACTAAGAAAGTCCGGCCGTTCTTGTCCATCCAGACCGGTACCTGGTCCAGATTCCCTGCACGGAATTCTTCGATAATGCGGCGAACCCGTTCTTCAATCTTAGGCGGGTGACAGGTGAAGACCTCCCGGCCCAATGCCATGCCGGGACGTTTGAATACCTTGGGGCCTTCGTTGAAATAACGATTGACATTATCGATGTCTACGAAGGTAATCTCCAAAGGAATCGTATTCAACATGGCGGTCAGCTGCGATAGGGTCAGACTGCCGCCGGGGAGGTGGATTCTGGTCTCACCATCTGCAAAAGCATGTTCCGCAGACATGGTGTCAGCCGTAGAGGCAGTGTCGGCCAGATGTGCTTCCGCAGCCTCCCAACTGTCACCCCGGATACCGAAGCATTCCGCATAATCTTTGGCATCCCGGTAGATGTGATACCATTCCTCCTCCGAGAAATTCAGTGCGCAGTTGGGGAAGAGGATATTGGATTCCTTGTAGATCATTTCTTCCATGCGGGATAATACGGCTTTCAAACGTTGTTTCCATGCATCGGTTTCTTTTTGGTCTTTTTGTTTTGCAAGGGCATTCAGTTCATCCCCGATCTCATCATCCACTGTCCACATGACTGCAGAGGGACCGCTGATCCCATATTGCACCTTCAAATGTGGATAAAGTAAGTCTCCCTTTCTGGCATAGTGGATAGCGATCTGGCGCAGCTCATTTAATGATCCGTCATCTATTGTTCCATTTTCCAGAGCCTGCTTCGTGCGGGCAATCAGCTTTTCCAGTGCTGCATTTTCCAGCGTAAAAGTCTGCAGGGGATGCCCGGAGATCTGGATCAGGGCGGCAGCAGCGGAGAGCCGTTGGTCCTGTATGTCCTTAGCGTGCAATTTCTGGGCATCTGGAAAATGGGCTGTTATTTTTTCGGCATTGGAAGTTTTTTCTTCTGTCGCGGAACCATGGAACAGGGCGGAATGCACATCACAGAGCCGCTGCAATTCTTCGATGGAAGTACCCTCCCGCAGCAGCTCCTGCTCGGCATGCATAATCTCGGCAGGATCCACATCCTTACATTCCCGGACGAAATCCGCTTGGACATTTTCCAGAGCTTCTCCGTGATTCAAACGTTGTAAGTAAGACTTAATCTGATCTTTCATATAAAAATTCCTCCGGAACCAGTATGCCCCGGAGGAAAGTTTGTTATTCTTTTATTCTTATGATTAATCATCGTAGTGTGTTTTGATAAATTCGCAATCTACTACCAATACATAGAAAACCGAGCCATAATGTTCACTCTCCACGATACGCCCATAATCCAGAACCGTCTTATAAGTTCCATCTTTGACAGCAAGTCGGTATTTGACATAATCATTGTATCCGTTCATGCCGGATTCTATCTGCTGCCAGATGCTTTCTTCTACCTGTGTCAGATCTTCAGGATGCACCAGATTACGGAATTGATGTTTCGTAAAATGCATAAAATCATCCAGATCCGTACATCCTGTCAGCTGAAGCATTTCCTGATTAGCATACAGGATGCGTTCATCCTCCTTTTCGGCCCGGTAGATGAAAAAGGCACCCGGCAGGTTGTCAGAAATATCCGATAATGAAAAACCAAGCTGTGTCCGTTTCGAATTGTGGAAATCCGGCCGGTAGGCCAGAGCACCATGTTTTCCCTGTAATTTTACCTCATAGAGTGCAATGTCGGCATAACGGAGAATGTCAGAGACTTTTTCTGCGTTGGCGGGGTATTCCGCATAGCCCAGAGAAATGCTGTAATTGTGTTCGACGCCTTTGGCTGAAAAAGAGCGGGAAGCCTTGCTGAAAGCGTCTATCATTGGGGAAGCCTCTTCTGCACTGCAATCCTTCAGGATAATACAGAACTCATCACCGCCATTTCTGGCAATAATGGAATTATCCGGAAAAGCCTGCACTAAGGATTGTGAAAGCTGCAATAGAACCTGATCACCGATAGTATGACCATAGACATCATTGATAAATTTAAAATTATCCACGTCAAGTAATATACCGACACAGTTTTTCTGCTTGTTTCCCTCCAGATACTCCTCCAGCTGCAAATTAAATCCGTTACGATTTAAGAGACCGGTCATAGAATCCGTCAGAGAGAGTCTGCGAAATTTTTTGCGTTGCTCGTCAACGAATAGTATAGATATCGTTAGAACCACCAGTAGTAGGATCACTGCAATGCCACATAATACTATCAGTTGTAAAAGTGTGTCATTCTTCCAGCCATCGGTGGGCATGACTTCCAGCTTCCAGCTACAGCCTCCCAGAGTAAAATCATAAGAGACGGGATCCATCAGAGTCTCCTCCGACTGGTCTACCACGGTATATTCATCGGTCAGAGGTGAGATGGTCTTCGATAGCCGGTATTGATAACCGAAATCGGTTAAGGCATCAGCGGAATGCTGAAAAATATCAGGAACCTTGATGATAACCATAGTCATGCCCCAAAAATAGGGAGTTCCCTTCTCATCCTGTAAAAAAACAGGATTACGGATCGAAAGGACGTGTCCTCCCTGCTCCAGCTCGAAAGGACCATGTATGATAAGCATATCATTAGCAATGCTGTAATTTACGGTCTCTCCGCGGTATTTGTCATGGATCAGGTCTATTTTACCTGCTTCGTTGCCTTCGGCGGGATAGATATCTGTTACGATGCCCCCGGGAGCCACTTGGATGCTCCGGACGTAATCTGCCATCATTCTGTCCGCAATGGTATCAAATTTGTCGATTCTGCCGTCCGTACTGATCAGAAGCTGCTCCAGTGTATCCACGATACTGATACCGGCATACAGATCTGCAATCATGCTATCACCGTAGGTTACAGCATTCAATTCTGCAAGAGTGCGAAGATGTCTGGAGTTGGCCTGCTGTACCATATGAGCGATCATATATAAGGCAATGCTGCCGATAAGAAGTACCCATAACGGCAACAGCCATTTGGTATGAGAAAATTTGATTTTATTCCGTGTCATAGTGCTATGCTTCCTTCGTATGTGTTGGCAAAATGATTCAAATTTAATTATAGCATTTTGACGTTTTTTTGTATAGACATGAGGATATTTTATTCCGCTTCGGTCCGTGCTAAACATGTGCCACTGGCACATGGCACCCTACCCTCTACTCGCATATCGAGGGATTATCATCCCACTTTTATGCTCATATCGGGGCGGGTCATAAGTATTTTAGTATCATAAAAAAGAATAGAAATGTGGTACAATACCTAGGGAAAGATAATTAGTTACGAAAGAATATGTTAGGAAGCATGCATAAAAGATTGTTGGGAATATCAGCTGGACAAGGAGAAGGGCAATAAGGTAATATATTATTGCATGCTGGAATGGAAAAGGAGGATTCCTCCGACGGAAGGAATCGTCTGCGGAATGGAGATTAGTATGGAATATATATCAGATGTACAGGCAAAACAGATGATCTTAGAGGTAGGCCGCAGAATGTATCAGGGCGGCTTCGTGGCAGCGAACGACGGAAATATCTCCTGTAAAGTCGGAGATAATGAGATCTGGGCAACACCTACGGGAGTTTCTAAGGGATTTATGACAGAGGACATGCTGGTAAAGCTGAATCTGGACGGGAACGTGTTGGAGGGAACGCACAAGCCTTCCAGCGAGATCAAGATGCACCTCAGAGTATTCAAAGAGAACCCGAAAGTACAAGGCGTGGTACATGCACATCCTCTGACGGCGACGGCGTTTGCCTGTGCGGGCATCAGTCTGGAAGAACCGGTGCTGATGGAAGGGGTACTGTCCTTAGGCTGTGTGCCGTTAGTACATTTTGCGCTGCCGGGCACAGAGGAAGTGCCGGAAGCGGTGGCACCCTACTGCCGGGAATACAATGCTGTACTGTTAGCAAACCATGGCGCGCTGACCTGGGGAGATAACCTCATGCAGGCATATTACCGCATGGAGACCACGGAATATTATGCGAAGATCCTGATGATGAACAACTTTATCTTAGGGAAGAAGACGTTGTTGTCCCAGGGACAGATCGACGATATTATCAAGATCCGTGCAGGATGGGGTATCACCACAGGCGGCAGACCCATCGGACCGGAGGGCGCGCAGAATCTGGAGGATATCTGTATTTCCCGGAAGCGGTGATTTGTTTTTCCGGGCATATTAGCGCGATAGCACGAATTCGTAAGCTTATAATAGAGGGTCATGTTAGAGACTTTTGCGAAAGCAGCCTCCAACAGGGCCTTCTTTTTGTGCTTTATTTGTGTAATTGCATAGACGTAAGCAGGGGGAAAAGCTCCTACAGAACACAGATTTTTCACAGAGTGAACACTTTTTCAATACAAAATCCAACTATACTTGAGAAAACAACAGAATTTGGACGGAATAGCAATCGGAGGTTCGCCGTGAAAAACAAAGAGATCAAAAAGATAATTTTTTCCCAAAAGAAAAACAAAAAATGGATCATCGTTGCGCTGGTACTGGTACTTACGTTGGGCGGCGGTTCTGTGGCAGCAGTGGTGATATTACATAGAAACGGCAATCAATCAGAATTTTCCATGCCGGGTAATATGGCGGGGCTGACCTTCACGGAGGATATGACTGCTGCGTCAGGAGTTACCAATGTCGGTATCACGGAAGAGACCTTCGATGTGGAAAATCTGACGGCAGAGCTAGAGATCGAGGAAGTCTATGTGGCCTCCGGGGAAGAGGTAACTACAGGAGATAAGATTTTAAAGCTTACGGAGGACAGTGTGGAGGAAGCCAGAAAGGAACTGGAGAGAGCGTTTAAGGATGCGGAACTGGCATACCGTACCGGAGCCATTGAATATGAGCAGAACCTGATCACCGCGGAGTACACAAGAGACAGTGCTATCCTCACCGGACAGCAGGCGAAGGAAATCTATGATGAGACCGTAGCAAGTCTGCAGAGTGCTGTGACCAGGGCGGAAGAGGAATTGCAGGATGCCGAGGATGACATAGCGGAATATGAGTCATACGTTAATGACGGTTCCTACAAGAGTTATTTCAAGGTAGATGAATATCAGGCAATCTATGATGAGAACTTGAAAGCATTGACGGATAAACTGGATGAGTGGGGAATTGGCTGGTCCCAGATCACCGGCGGGTCAGCCGGATCTGTGCAAGCAGGTGGAACCGCAGGCAATGTGCTGGGCAGCAGTGGACAGGACAGCAATTCTTCGAATGTGAAAACTCTGGCATCCCTATACAGCATTTTGGAACAGAACCTGAAGGATCTGGAAGAAGCACAGGAAAAATATGAGGATGCAGTCACCAATGCTTCTTTTAACTTACAGACATTGCAGTTAAAGCTTCCCAGCCTTCAGCAGGCAGTCGCGGAGGCGAAGGAAAATTATGAGATCCAGCTGGCGCAGGCAAAGCTGACCTATGAGACTTCCCAGTCCGGCGCAGAACGAGCAGAGAGCGATTATAATACTACGGTAGAAAAAGCTAAGTCCGATCTGGCAGCTCTGAAAAGTACTTATGAAGATGCCAAAGAGAATCTGGAACTGTTTGAAAGCAGTGTGGGAGACGGATATTTCTATGCCTCGGAGGACGGAACGATCCTGCGGACCATGGTGCGGGCGGAGCAGACTCTGACTTCCGATGCAGTCGTATTCGTCTACAGCAATCCGAAGGAGCTGACGGTCACCGTATCGGTAGACCAGGCGGATATTGCAAAATTGACCGTAGGCGACAGTGCTTATGTGCAGTCCTCTGCGGGCAGCGGATTTACCGGAGTGATCACAGCCATCGATCCGGTATCCTCGTCTGACAGCCGTACCAGTGTTACATATAGTGTGACGGTACAGATCAACGTAGAAGATGAGAAGGACAGCTTAAGTGCCAACGAATCCGTTACCGTAGTCTTCGGCATGACGGATGAGGACTTTGAGCAGTTACAGCAGAGACAGAGTATGCAGGACAGATCTGACGATGTGTCCGGCGGCGATGCGATGCCACAGGGCGGTCCGGGAGGCGGCGAAAAGCCCCGGGGTGATTCCGGCAACGGTGAGAAACCGGAAAAAGGTGAGATGCCACAGGACGGCTCCGGCAACGGAGAATTCCCGAGAAACGGAAATGATCAGCAGGGAGGACAGACGCAGTCATGAAATTGAAAAGACCACATTTTGAAAAACTGAAATCCCTCACGAATAAGCAGAAAAAACTGATCCTGGCGGGGATCGCACTGCTTCTGCTGATCCTGGCGGCCAGTTATACCGTGTTCATCGCACCGTTACTTCAGAAAGAACAGTGGATCTACAAGGAAGAGACGGTGGAGCGTGGTACTTTAAAGGTAGGTGTTACTGAGAGCGGCTCTTTGGAATACAACACAAAATCCATAGATTACGATCTGGATCTGGACGTCAGTGACGATGACGAGGATGACAGTGAGGACGATGACGATGATACCGTACAGAAATATCTGAAGATAGAGGAGATCTATGCTGCCAGCGGGCAGCGCGTCACCGAAGGCGAGGAACTTCTGAAATTCACGGAAGACAGCGTGGTGGCGGTTCGGGCACTGTTGCAGAATGCGGTAGTGGAGGCGAAGGCAGACTATGCGGAGGCAGAGAGTACTTATGAATTGTCCCTGCTGGAAGCCCAGACCGACTACGATACCCAGAAGATCAGTGCTTCCTATGCGGCGTCCATCCGCAATACTTCCGGTACGAGCGTGGCGAACAATGTGGCATCCCTGCAGGTGCAGCTGGAGCAGAAAAAAGCCAACACAGCATCGCTACAGGAAAAGCTGGCGGAAGCACAGGAGGATTATAAGGATGCTCTGGAGACTTATGAAGCGGCAAGGGATGGCTATGAAGACGCGGGACTGGACAATACCGTAAACTTTATGGTCATTCAGAGCGGTTATCTCAGTGCCAAATCCAAATATCAGCAGGCAAAATCGGCGCTGACCCAGGCGGAAACTGCGATAACGGACAATGAAAGTGCCATCGCTGATCTGGAGAATCAGCTGACGGCAGCCCGGGCAAAGCAGAACATTGACAGGCTGGATACGGAAGAGACCTATCAGGAAGCGGTGATCACCGGGCAGAATGCGGAGACCACTTACAACGCTGCTGTGGAAGATCTGAAGGAGACCTTACAGGAAGCGGAAGAGACGAAAGAAAAACGGGAAGAACAGTTACAGGCCTTTGAAGATTTTGTTGGAAGTGATGGTATCTTGTATGCCACAGAAGATGGTGTGATCACAGAGGTTAGCTACGAAGCGGGAGACCGTCTGACGACGACAGGAGCTCTGTTTTCCTATGCAACGTCGGATGACATGAGAATCTCCGTGGATGTGACCCAGGAAGATATCGTGGACCCGCAGGTAGGAGATGCGGTAGATATCACCTTTACGGCATACCCGGAGGATACCTATACCGGAAGCATTCTCTCCATCAATACCACGGCTACTTCCGATTACAGTAATACCGTAAGCTACACTGTGGAGATCAGCGTGGAAGGTGAACTGGAGCAGCTCTACGGCGGCATGACCGCAGATGTGATCTTCGTTACCGAAGAAAAGGAAGATGTCCTCTATGTATCCCGTAAGGCGATCGTAGAAGAGAACGGCAAGACCTATGTATATCGCAAGACCGCTTTGGGAAGCAGAGAACTGGCGGAGGTAGAGACCGGTATCACTAACGGTGTGGACATCGAGATCCTGTCAGGACTGGAAGAGGGCGATACCATCTACCTGGCAAGTAAAGTCAGCTCCGAGGCAGAAGTCAAGAGTACGGAGGAGACTGCCGATTCCGGCAGCAGTTCTGATACCGCAATCGGCAGTGATACGGAGTTCGAGATGTCGGAGGATATGCAGATGCCGGGAGGCGGTGACATGCCCCAGGGTGGTCCCGGGGGTGGTAAATCCGGCAGCTTCAGCGGCAGAATGCCGGGAGGTCCCGGAGGACAATAAATCAGGCGGATGGAGCAAATGTTGAGAAGCAGACAGGAATGATTGGGAACAGTTATGAAGCAGAATGAAAATACGAAAAAGATCAAAGAAAATATAAGAAATCAAATGTGCCGGATTGGATCATGGAAAAGCTGGTCTAAAAAACGCAAGGTCACCACAGGTGTCTGTGGTGTCTGCGTGATCGCTGTAGTGGCTGGTGCCATTGGTCTCTCCGGTGGTTCCGACACGGAAGTCATTTATAAAGAGACCACCGTAAAATACGGGACACTGGTCAAAGGTGTGACGGAGAGCGGCTCCGTGGACATTGGTACAGTGGATCAGACCTTTGATCTTGATATGAGTGCCCTGCAGAGAACGGATACTTCTGGCAGCAGTTCTTCCGGCAGTTCATCAGGCGGCTCCTCCGGTAGTACTGCCGGCAGCAGCTCTGGATCCGGTGGATTTGGCGGCATGAGTGCTTCCGGCGGCGGAGCTCAGGGAGACTTAGATATGTTTGGTCAGATCTTCAATATGGGCAACAGCTCTGGCAGCAATGGTGACGATTCTACCCTGACCGTGGCGGAGGTAGTGGTCTCCGTGGGGCAGCAGGTGTCCGAGGGAGATCCCCTGTACCTGCTGGAAGAAGACAGTGTCTCCGATCTGGAAGACGAACTGCAGTCTAACATGGAGAAAGCAAAAGCTGATCTGGAGGCGGTGGAAGCCGACCAGACCCTGTCAAAACAACAGGCAAAATACACTTATGACAGCAGCACTGCTTACGGCAGTTATATTGATACAGAGTACAGTACCACATTGCAGGAACTTCAGAATGCGGTAGATTCTGCGGAGAGCACGCTGGAGCAGGCGAAGAGCAGCCTGGAAGATTACCGGGCACAGCGGGAGGAAGTAACGGCAGCCTATGAGGATGCGGCACAGGTATTGTCGAACTGTAAATACAACCTGAACAGTACAGACGCAGCCGATGATACTTACGGATATGTCTATTACGCGCAGCTGACGGAGCAGGCACAGTCCACGGCAGATTCCCTAGAGCAGCAGAAGGAAGAGCTGGAACAGAGAGTAGAGCAGGCGGAGGAAAATGTAACCACTGCCGAAACCGCCTACAATAAGGCAAAACGGGAATTGGAGCAGGGGAAACTGACCGCAGCCGAGACAAAAAAACTGCGGACAATGGCTTACAATACCGCACAGGAGACCTATGACATTGCACTGGGGTATCTTAGGCAGGAATTATCCGATCAGCAGGAAACCTATAATGAGACACTGGAAAAATGGAATGAGTTCAGCACTTATATCGATGGTAATGCAGTATGTGCAAGATACAACGGTGTCATCACCGGCGTGGAACTGGAGGCTGGAGACAAGATCAGTACCGGAACTTCTCTGGTTACCTTATACGATATGGACGAAGTGACCATAACGGTAACAGTGGATGAAGATGACATGACGAATATTTCTTTGGGATCTGCGGCGAATATTGCTTTGACGGCATATCCGGAAGATACCTTTATGGCAAAGGTGACGGCTATTGGAGATGCAACATCGGATTCCAGTGGAAACATAACTTATGACGTAACCGTCACATTAGAAGGGGATGTCTCCGGACTGTTCCAGGGCATGACAGGAGATGTGACTTTCGTTACGGAACAAACGGAAGAAGTGCTGTATGTCTCACGCAGAGCCATTATCACAGAGGATGACAAGACTTATGTAAAAGTGAAGACTGCAGATGGCAGCATTGTGAAAAAAGAAATAACGACAGGACTGTCAGATGGTTCTAACGTGGAGATCTCCGGAGATATTGCAGAAGGAGATACCGTATTGATCGAAAGCAGCATTACGAAGTAGAGCGGAGACCTGTGGGAAAGTAAGGTCAACGGAAGGGAAGAAGTAGAATATGAGATTATCCGAAATATTGCGTCTGGTGTGGCTGAACCTGTCACAGAATAAATTCAAAGTGATCCTGACTTCCATCGGTATTGTTGTGGGGTCCGCCACCATAATGCTGGTGCTGGCGATAGGTACCGGTGGAAAAGAAGAAGTGGCGGAGCAGTTCAAGAACCTGAATGCCGGAGCTATTGATATTTCCTGTGACAGTAGTGACAGCGGCGGTTTTAGCTTTGAAATGCCGGGCGGTGGAGGAAGCGTTACCGTCACCAATATGGCCGGAGATCCCAGAGGAGGTTCCGGCGGCGGTATGTCTGGTGGTCCCGGCGGGGGAATGGATTTCGGCGGATTTTTCGGTTTTGGACAGGAGGAAGAGAGCGAAGCCGTGACATTGACCAGTGAAGACTGTGATGATCTGGCGACTTTTGTATCGGGAATCTCTGCAACTACGATCTCTTATTCCACTACAGCATCGGTGGAGGGAGGCGATATGACCTCTGCTTCCTATTACACCATTGCCGGTGTGGAGGACAATTATGCTGCCATCAGTAATCTGGAAATGGCCATCGGGGATTTCCTCACAGAAGAAAACAACGAGGGCAAGGAAAAGGTGTGCGTACTGGGGGCCACCGTGGCAAAGGAAATTTTTGGCAGCGCCTACGATGCCTATGACGGTACAGTCTATATTGATGGCCGTCCCTATATAGTGTCAGGGGTACTATCCGAGATGGGAACTGTGGCATCCGGCATCAGCCCGGATACGGCGATCTATATACCTTACGAAACCGGCATCAAATACATTACCGGTACGAATATCAGTCCAACCATCACGGTCATTGCGGAGGATGTGAATCAGGTGGATACCGTAATGACGGATGTGGAGAGTGCCTTAAAAGAGAGCTATCCCAATACCACATTTACCATCAGCGATGCCGGAAGCAAGATGGAGGCAGCCTCCGCTTCCAATGAGACTTTGACATTACTGCTGATCTCTATGGCAGTGATCGTATTTATCGTCGGCGGTATCGGTATTATGAACGTGCTGTTTGTATCTATCAAGGAGCGCACCAATGAGATCGGTATTCTGAAAGCGCTGGGCTGTTCCCGGAAGGATATCCTGTTGGAGTTTTTATTGGAGGCAAGCTTTACCAGTCTGGTAGGAGCCATACTGGGGGTGCTGGTGGCTCTTGGAATTACGCCATTCGTGCAGCTGTTCAACGTGAGAGTGTCCTTGTCGGTGCAGGGTGCAGTATTGTCGCTGTTGTTTGGTGTCCTCACCGGAAGTATCTTCGGCTTCTATCCGGCGTATAAAGCATCGAGACTGATCCCCGTAGAAGCTTTAAATCAGGAGTAAACATATGGAAAACGCAATGATCACCATGAAAAATATAAATAAAGGCTATATGTTGGGAGAGGAGCGTCTGCCGATCCTGAAGGACATCAATTTTCAGGTAAATAAGGGAGAATATGTGGCAATCTTAGGCCCTTCCGGTTCCGGTAAGACTACGTTAATGAATATGATCGGCTGTATGGATGTGATGGACAGTGGGGAATATTATTTGGATGGCATGGCAATCCACGAGACCAAGGAGGACGATCTGACCATGGTACGCAACCAGAAGATCGGGTTCATTTTCCAGAACTATCAGCTGATCCCGACCTACAATGTCATGCAGAATATTATCATGCCCCTGATGATGCGTGGCATGACTCATGAGGAAGCAGAAGAAAAGTGTAAAAATACTATCAAACTGCTGGGGTTGGATCATCGTATCGGACATAAGCCCAACGAATTGTCCGGCGGACAGAAGCAGAGAGTATCCATTGCCAGAGCACTGGTGGGACAGCCGGCGATCCTGTTAGCGGATGAGCCTACCGGTGCCTTGGATCAGACCAGCGGCAGAGAAGTACTGAAACTGTTCCGGGAACTGAACGATATGGGCAACACAATTGTCATGATCACCCACGACCTGGGCGTAGCACAGTCGGCGAAACGTATTGTGCGTATTGTGGACGGACAGTTACAGGAATAAGGGATAGTCACTCAGCCAACGGGAAAGAGGCTGGGACTGTTCCAGACCGGATTTCAGGGTACGGTCGGCATCCGATTTATTTTCTGCCGGTATTATCAGCAGAAATTCTTTCCCGTCCATAAGTACACCGCAGAATACGGTTTTCAGATCCCGGGAGATAAGAAACATATTTCCCGGGATATTTGTTACAGATTCGGTCAGGCAGGAGTAATAGGGTTCTTCATCGATAAAAGGTGCATAGAATCCCATGTCATCCGCACCTTCCACGAAAAGCCTCTCTCCGTTCATCCAGACATTTCCCGCTATGGCGTCTTCCTGATTCCCCCAGAGATAATGTAAGGCTTTCCCGTGGATCTCCACCGATACCTGTTCGAAGGTATCCGGTTCCGTCAGACTGACCAGCATTCCGGTTCCGGTATAGTCATAATCCTTTTTGATGGGAGTATGATAATAGCGGATCCCGTAGTCTCCAAGGCAAAATAAGGCAAATACGAGCAGAAAAATCAGAATGCCGCAGAAAACGGTTCTTAATTTTTTATTTCGCATCATGGTTCTTGCCTCCTTTTTATTTTATTATACAATCAGATATCCATACTGGCAATGAGCTGAAACATTTCCTCGGCGGTCATGTGATCTGCGGTGATCACGTATACATAATTGTCAGCTTCATAATAAGCCATGACGTAACCATCCACATAAGTATATACCGTGGCAATGTGACCGCCGATGACATGTTCCTCTTCGGCATCGTATTCATTGTCTAATACGAGTGTCAGGGCATTATTTGCGGAAATTAGCATTTGCTCCCAGATGAGCTGTTCTCCGGCATTGTTTTCATAGAAAATTTCACAAAAAAGAGGACTGTCTCTTCGGTCTGTCTCTGTATAGCCCTCCGGGATGCAGATCGGTATCGTAGGAGCGAGTACCGCATCTTTTTCCTCGGAAGAGTAGTTATACTGCGTAGCATCCTCGCGCAGGGTCTTTAGTGTCATGAAAAACTTATCCCGATAGGCATCCACACTTAACGTCAGAACCAGTCCGCCACATACGATACCGGTGAAAAAGATTGCAATGCGTTTTAGGAGCTGTTGTGCACCGGTCAGCACCGGATGGGCTTCCCGGCGGATCACTTTTTGCATTTTTTGTTCAAAACGTTTTGAAAATACATATTCCCGATCAACCTGATTTTCTAATGCTGTTATCATGGCATTGTCCACCACAGGCATATGCTGATAGAGCCATTCATCCGTTACTTCCATGGATCTCATTATTTTCCTCCCGTTTATTCAAAGCTTCCTGTATCATAATCTTTCCCCGGGATAATCGCTGCCGGATCGTTCCTTCGGTGATGTTTAATACTTTTGCGATTTCATCGTTGTCCATATTGCCGGAGTATTTGAGGAGAAATACATCCCGGTATTTTACGGGCAGGCGTCTAAGGATGTCCAGTATTCCGTCATCCACATCCGTCTCCGCATAAGTCACCGGGACATTACATTCTTCCAGCTCATCCACATAGATTTCCCGTTGAAATTGATGGTTTCGCTTCCGGTAAATATCTATAGTCGCATTTTTCGTTATGGTAAGCAGGTAGCGTTTCGTCGCCGTGGCGTCGATTTCCCCTATTTTTTCCATGTTTTTCGCAATTTTTATAAACGTTTCATGTACGGCATCTTCCGCAAGAAAAGTATCCTTCAGCACATTCAGAGCTACTTTCATCATAAGGTGCCGATAGGTTTCATAGAGAATCGCAAACTTTTGTTTGTCTTCTTCGGCGTCGATCATCATCAGATATATCATTTGTTGTTCCCAGGCCTTTCTATGAGTCATAACGAAGGTTCCTGTTCCTATTGTTACAAAAACGTAAAAATATTTCAATTGCAGGTTTATATGTTTGTCCCAATAGTATCTTTTGGGTAACCGGGGCACTTTATTGTGCCTGCTTTACGGATCCCGGCGATGGGGGATATAATGATTTCATTACAGGAGAGCGTAAAAAGAGCAGAAACGAGCATAGGAGAAGCAAAATGGGAGAACAGGGGCATGAGGAACCCACCGGACAGGCAAAGATCACGAAAGCCTACAATCTGCCCTGCCGTTATGTCCTGCATACCGTAGGTCCTATTGTGCAGGGAAAGCTGACGGAGAAACATTGCGCATTGCTTCGATCCTGTTACTTGTCTTGTCTGGAACTGGCATCGGCATACGGGCTGGAAAGTGTGGCGTTCTGCTGTATATCCACTGGGGTATTCTGCTTTCCGAACGACAAGGCGGCGCAGATTGCCGTACAGACGGTACAGGAGTATTTGGAGGAGACTCCTGACAGCAGTGTCAAAAATGTGATCTTTAATGTGTTTAAGAATGAGGATTTGCAGATCTATGAGAGAATTCTTCGGTCGTAGATTTTCGATTACTCTAAATGCAGAGAAAAACTTGCACCCGGCAGATTGCTGTGATACATTGGCTGTAAAAGAAATACAAGAGAGGAAAAGAAAATGGCAGGATATCTGATTAAGGATACCACAAAAGAAGAGCGGGAGCAGATCGTGGCGGAGTCACTGGGATATATGGAAGCAAACTGCGATGGCTGCAGTTCGGGCCTGGCGGAAATGTATCAGGCATACATCGACGGGGAGAAGGAGCTTCGGGACATTAACATGGAATTTCATGCAGGTTATGTCTCAAGAGAGGAAGTGCCCGGCCGCAGGTCCTGTCCCATGTAATAATAGTCTGCGGGAAAGATGGATTTCCGGCATAAATGAAATGTTATCTGCAAAAACTCTTAGTAACAGAATGCGAAAGGCAGGAAAGAGAAATGCAGATGAGGGACGATCTTGGAATTACAATAAAACTGGAAAATGGCAAGGCTTATCTGGAATTTGCCCTGCCGGAAAAGATAGGGCGTTTGCTGTCCGCATTACAGATCGACATCTTTGAGGTCTGTGAAGAGGCGGAGTGTGGGCGCCTTATTTTTCGTGGGGAAAATACTCCGGAGGAAGCGGACTCCATGACGGCATTGTTACTGCGGCCCCATCTGTGGGACGGCATGCGGGATCCCTATGTCTATCTGGTGAAGGCGCAGGGAAGGTTCGGAACCGTGGAATATGGAGAAAAGATGGGTGGTATGGAGAAGGAGGAAGAGTCAGATCCTGCTGAGGATATACCCGAGGCAGTGGAAGTGCATTGGCGACAGGAACTGGCAATTTATGACGTGCGTGTCGTAGATAAAAAGGGAATTTTCCTTAATGAAAAAGAGTTCCAGCCAAGAGAGGTAGTCTATTGTTTTCCTCCGCAGATCAGTGATGCCGGGACGAGGGAGGAGCAAATGCGAAGGGATCTGGACCGTCTGGCCCGGATGGGGGTCAATACGATCCGGTTGGAAGGAACCGGATCCGGGACAGAGGGACAGGACCGCTGCGAAGTGCGGGCGTTTTACAGTCTGTGCAGAAGGCGTGGTTTCCTCACAGGTGACCTGTGGATAAGACCGGAAATTCTTCCGGTGTATCGTGGATTACTCGGAGAAACAATGGCGGAAGCACTCCTGGCGGCGGACGGCAGGACGCTGACAGAACGATATTACTATTATCAGGCAAAATGGAGCAGCGAACCGGTGCTCTATCCGGCACTTTCTACCCTGCATCGTCAGGAAAACGGGCTGGTCTCCCTGACAATTTACAGCAATCAGAAAAAAGTGGTGCTCTATGTAGATGGAGTACTTTTTTTATTCCAGTCGGCCGCATCCGGTGATCCGGAGTTTATTTTTGAAGATATTCCTGTGGCGAAGCTGCCGCTGCATCTGGCGGCGGAGGCAGGAAATTTAAGCATTTCTCTGACCGTGTCCAAGATTTAAGGGTTGTGGTTTCACACAATTTTCACAAAGGTTTCACCTTTTCATGACATTTGAGACATATACTGATACAAGGGTGTAAAGGTTAACCGCTGTTCATGCTTGCATGATAAAGCGGTTGAATTTTACACCCGTAAAACATGAGGAAGTAGCGATTTGCGTAGCAAATCAGCGGATTCCGAATGTTTTTAGAATTGCGGGAGCAGCTTGCTGCGAAGCAATTCGGGGTATCAGTTTTGGTTACCTGTAGGTATCAGTTCCGGGTACCCATAGGTATCAGGTGGGGAATCACACCATATCAGGGAGGCAAATATGATAGAAGTAAGCAATCTTACAAAAAAATATGGTGACCATATTGCCGTAGATCATCTCTCTTTCCGTGTGGAAAAGGGTCAGATCTACGGTTTTCTTGGTCCTAACGGCGCCGGTAAATCCACGACAATGAACATCATCACGGGTTACCTGGCAGCCACGGAGGGCACTGTGACCATTGATGGCAAAGATATCCAAAAAGATCCGGAGGAGGCAAAGCGTGCCATCGGTTATCTGCCGGAGCTTCCGCCGCTGTATGTTGACATGACTGTCAGAGAATACCTGGAATTCGTGGCAGAACTGAAAAAAGTGCCGAAAAAAGAGCGAAAGCAGCAGATTGACGAGGTCATGGAAATGACACAGATCACCGATATGCAGCAGCGTCTGATCAAGAATCTGTCAAAAGGTTACAGACAGAGAGTCGGACTGGCGCAGGCAATCCTTGGCTACCCGGAGGTTATTATTCTGGATGAACCCACGGTAGGTCTTGATCCGAAACAGATCATCGAGATCCGCGATCTGATCCGCAAGCTGGGGGAGAATCATACCGTGATCCTCAGCTCTCATATTCTGTCGGAGGTCAGCGCGGTCTGCGACCATATTATGATCATAGCCCACGGTAAGCTGGTAGCCAGCGATTCTCCGGAGAATCTGCAGAAGCTTATGAGCGGCTCCATGGAACTGGACCTGGAAGTAAAGGGAAGCGTCGCTGCGGTGAAGACTGCATTGCAGGAGATCTCACAGATCGACCGGATCGAAGAGAACACGGAGGCATCCAAAAATATTGCAAAGCTGAAAGTGATCTCCAAAGAGAATGCAGATATCAGAGAGCAGGTATTCTATGCACTGGCAGATGCAAAGCTACCTATTTTAGAGATGACCCATGCGGAGAAGTCTCTGGAAGACATCTTCCTGGAACTGACCGAGGATGTGGCACCCGCGCAGCCGGAGAAGCACAAACTATTCTCAAAAAGAAAAAAGCCGGAAATCACAGCTGCTGCACAGCAGACAGAAGCTTCGGAAGAGGAAGTACAGCCCGGAGAAGAGAAAAAAGAAACTGTAACTACAAAGGAGGCGGAATGATATGTCAGCCATTTATAAGAGAGAATTGAAATCCTATTTCCGTTCCTTTATCGGATTTTTATTTATTGCAGTCACCCTGTTTTTCCTGGGACTGTATTTCAGTGTTTATAACCTGATGAACGGATATCCTTATTTTGCGTATGTGGTATCCAGTGTTACCTTTTTATTCATGCTGACCGTGCCGATACTGACCATGCGTATTCTGGCGGAGGAAAAGCGGAGCAAGACGGATCAGCTGATCCTGACGGCACCGGTGTCCGTAGGCGGCATCGTTATGGGAAAATTCCTGGCGCTGTTAACTATATTTGCCATTCCCGTAGCGATCATCTGCTTTTATCCGCTGATCATGGCGCAGTACGGCAGTGTTCCCATGGGAGAGGCCTATCTGTCGATCCTGGCATATTTCCTCTTCGGGATGACCGCCATTGCCATCGGTCTGTTCCTGTCTTCCGTGACAGAGAGCCAGGTCATCGCAGCAGTACTTACTTTTTTAGTATTGTTCCTGGGCTATATGATGGATTCCATCTGCTCCATTATTTCCAGCACCGGCAATCTGTTGACAAAGCTGCTGCGTTGCTTTGACCTTTACACACCGTTTTCCAACCTGCTAAACGGCACGCTGGATGTATCTTCTATCGTATATTATGCATCCGTTACGGCACTGGTTCTGTTCCTGACAGTACAGTCCATTCAGAAACGCCGTTACAGCATGTCCGTGAAGAACTTAAGCTTCAGTGCTTACAGTACCGGTATGATCGCCGTAGCGGTAGCACTGGTAGTAATCGTTAATATTATCATGGGCGAGATGCCTTCCAGCTGGACAGCAATCGACATGACCAGCCAGAAGCTCTATTCCCTGACAGATCAGACCGTTGACTATGTGAAAAATATGCAGGATGATGTGACCATCTATGTGTTGGTAAATCAGGACAATCAGGATACCACATTGGGACAGACTTTACAGAGATATGATGATCTGTCGGATCATATCACCGTGGAATATGTGGATCCTACCGTTAACCCGATGTTCTATACCCAGTACACCACCGGCAACATCAGCACGAACAGCCTGATCGTGGTCAGCGACAAGCGCAGCAAGGTCATTGATTACAACGATGTCTATGAGTCTTCCTATGATTTTGACTATTCGACCTACAGTTATAACACCACAACTACCGGTTATGATGGCGAAGGACAGATCACCAGTGCGCTGGATTATGTGTTAAATGATGATATGCCCAAGGTATATATGACAACAGGACATAATGAACTGAGTTTAAGTAACACTTTTACATCCGCACTGAACAAGGAAAATGTGGATTATGAGACCGTGAATCTGATGGATCTGGATACTATCCCCGACGATGCGGCCTGTCTGTTCATTAACGGTGCCACCAGCGATTTTTCATCCGATGATAAGGATAAGGTGATCGAGTATCTGAACAACGGTGGAAAAGTCATCCTGGTGACCGGTTATACCGATGAGGAGACACCCAATATAGATGCTATCTTAAGCTACATGAATCTGAGCATTGCCAAAGGACTGGTAGTGGAGAATGATTCCAACGGCTACTACAGAAGTCCTTATTATATCCTGCCGACACAGAGCTCTGACAGCTATACCTTAGGCACCTACGGAAAATATCTGTTCCTGCCGTATTCTCAGGGCATCATCGTTCCGGAGGAAGTAAGTACCGACGAGACAGCCACCGGTGATATTACCTATGATGTATTCCTGAGCACCTCCGACAGCTCTTTTGCAAAACAGGATGTCAACAATACACAGGATTTTTCACAGGGTGAAAATGATGTGAATGGTCCCTTCGCATTAGGTGTTGAGGCAGTTAAGACTTTGGATGATGGGGATGCGACACTGGTCGTGTACGGTTGCGAGCAGCTGTTCACGGATGATGCAAATTCTGTCGTCAGCGGTGCGAACCTGACCCTGTTCACCAATACATTCAGTGGAATGGCAGATCATGAGACCTCGGTATCTATTCCGGTAAAAAGTTATGAGGTCTCTAATCTGGTAGTGGATTCCGCACAGATTCTGCTGCTGGGGCTGCTGGTTACCGTGATACTGCCTGTCGGCTGTGTGATCGCCGGATTCGTGATCTGGTTCCGCAGACGGAAGAAATAATTGAAAGGCGTGAGATATAGATATGAAAAAGAAACAAAGACAGATGATTGGAATGCTGCTGGCACTGGTGGTTCTGGCGGCAGCATTCCTGGGCATCCGACAGTATAATAAAAATGCATCGTCTGCGACTTCCACCACCGAGGATACACAGGAGACGGTGCTGGATGTGAACTCCGATGATATTACCAGCTTCAGTTATGTATATGAGGGAGAGACCTATGCCTTTGAAAAAAAGGATGAAACATGGTACTATACGGACGATCATTCCCTTAATCTGAACCAGGAGCGTATCAAGGCTATGATCCTGAAGGTGGCACCGTTAAAGGCAGATCAGGTGATTGAAAATGTGACGGATATGTCACAGTACGGACTGGCGGATCCGGAGCGTACCATTCAGTACGAGACTGCAGATCGCAGCGTGATCATTAATGTCGGTAATCTGAATTCCATGACCAGCCAGTATTACATTGCATTTCCCTCGGAAATGAAAGTGTATGTCGTGACCACCAACGTGGTGACCGGATTCAACTATACACTGGACGATCTGGTGGAGGAGACTACGGAAGAAACAGAAAGTACCGAAGCAACGGAGAATGCTGAAACAGAAACCACGGAAGCTGTGGAGACTGTGGAAACGGAAACTGCAGCGACGGGGGCAAATTAGGAATTCTCCCCACGAATGACAATGATGTCATTTAGCTTTAATATTGTATCTTTTTGAGGCAGAATGGACAGATCCTCCCGCAGAATGAGGAAGATCGTGACCTGTTCTGCCTCTTCCATTTCTTCCACGGATTTGCCGGCGAAACGTTTATCTACGAATATCTCGGCGATCTCATGAATATCTGCTTCTTTAATATTAGAGAGACTGCTTTTGCGCTGGTACTGTTCCACAAAGCCGGCACTGATGATACCGGTGGGGATAGCCACGGCACCGACACCGAGATAGGCGATACAGATCGCCATGATCCGGCCAAGTGTGGTGATGGGATAGATGTCTCCGTAGCCTACGGTGAGCAGCGTTGACATGCTCCACCAGATACCGCTGAAGGCATTGCGGAATACTTCCGGCTGGGAATCATGCTCCACGCTGTACATGCACAGACTGCTGGCGAGCATCAGGATCAGTACGATGAACACGGAGGAAATGATCTGATTACGTTTTTCATACAATACCGTAGTGATGACATTGAAGGAATCATACCGGGCATTCAGGCGGAACAGATGGAAGATCCTCGCTACTCGCAGCATCCGGAAGATGACCATGCCTGACAGGAAGAAAAAAGGTAAAATTGTCAGTAGATCGATGATCCCGTCGAAGGAGATCAGAAACCGCAGCCGGGAGCGGAACTCGCTTTTATCAGGATATAAATAGTCCGCAGTCCAGATCCGCAGGACATATTCCACACAGAAGATCAGAATAGTGATAACCTCGATCACGTGAAATGCCGGAAATAAAATAGCAAGCTCATCAAAGGTTTGCAGAAAAGTCACCAGAATATTTGCACAGATAACGATAGCAATAAAAATATCAAAGAGCCGGCTCAGACGGTTACTTTTGTCACCGATCTGGATGATGTTAAATACTTTTTTCTTCATGTTGAATCCTCATTGTTTTCCGGGGCAGCGCAAGTGAATGCTTGTGATTCCATCATACGGAGGTGGAAGAGGAAAGTCAAGAAATGCGGTGACAGAATCCGTCAACTTTCTTAAAAACAGTCATATATTATAGTAAATCCAAATACAATGAAAGGATACAAAAATATATGGCTAGATTTACAAATCAGGCACAGCTTCGCTATGGAAATGAGATTACAAACTCCAATATAGCAGTGGGTGAGATCACGGAGGTATTGTCTGCAACCAAGACAGCAGTGCGGGATACCTACGGGCAGAATGAAAATGTGACGTATGTGATCAGCATTGTGAACTCAGGCACTACAGCATTTAACGGAATTACAGTAACGGACAATCTGGGAGAGTATTTGTTTAATACCAGAGAACTGACACCTCTGACGTATATTCCGGGGACCGTAAAATACTATGCAAACGGAATTTTACAGGCAACACCGGCTGTAACGGCAGGCCCTCCTCTGACGATCACGGGAATTACCGTGCCTGCGGGAGGTAATGTGACACTTACCTATGAGGCTGAGGTGAACTCTTATGCACCGCTGGCAGCAGAGGCTTCCATTACGAATACGGCGACGATTGCCGGGGCAGGGGTCACTCCTGTTACTGTGAACGAGACAGTAAATGCGGTAAGCGGACCGCTTCTTACGATCACAAAGTCCGTCAGTCCCGTACCCGTGACAGAGAATGGAACATTGACGTATACGTTCCTGATACAGAATCTGGGGAATACGGCAGCAGATGCAGCTACCGGTGTCGTGATCACGGATACCTTTAATCCTGTATTGGAGAATCTGTCTGTGAATTTTAATGGGGCTGCATGGGCAGAGGGAACAAACTATACGTATGATACGACTACCGGATTATTTACCGGAACTGCAGGAGGTATTACCGTACCCGCAGCAACTTACACCCAGGATCCCGTTACGGGAGCGTGGGGGATCAACCCCGGCGTCAGCACGCTGGTGATCTCCGGAACCGTATAAGGGCTGTCGCGCTCCTGAGGCTGGCACCATGCAACCCATTGGCAGTCACTGCGTGATTTGCTCATGGACGGCTGTCGCCGTATAAGTCCAAAATAAAAAGTCACTGGAAGTACATAAATGTCCTCCCAGTGACTTTTTATTTTATCCTTGCATGGCTTGTAGCTTAGCCAAAGTATCTCTTTAACAGACCCTCAAATGCCTTGCCATGTCGAGCCTCATCACGAGCCATCTCATGTACGGTGTCATGGATAGCATCCAGATTCAGAGCCTTGGCTCTCTTAGCCAGATCAAACTTACCTGCGGTAGCGCCGTTCTCGGCATCTACTCTCATCTCCAGATTCTTCTTGGTGGAATCGGTTACGACTTCACCTAACAGCTCAGCGAATTTTGCAGCGTGCTCAGCTTCTTCGTAAGCAGCCTTCTCCCAGTACAGACCGATCTCGGGATAACCTTCTCTGTGAGCAACTCTTGCCATTGCCAGATACATACCAACCTCAGAGCATTCACCCTGGAAGTTCGCACGCAGATCAGCAATGATATCCTCGGGAGCACCCTTTGCTACACCTACTACATGCTCAGCAGCCCAGGTCTTGCCTTCCTCCTGCTTGGTGAACTTGGAAGCGGGAGCGTGACAGATGGGGCACTCTGCGGGAGCCGCATCACCTTCATAAACATAACCACATACCTGACATACATACTTTGCCATAATTTTTTCTCCTTTTCTCTAATGAAATGTTTTGTTTTTAGTTTTCTCTTTTTGCGTGTGCTTTATAAGCACAAATATATTATGGAACGAAGCCAGTTTTCATTTAGAAAACTAGGACTCCGTAGCAACCCTGGTGCAGGCGGGACAAGAGCCGTAGAAATAAGTGACATGTCCCCGGATCCGGCCGTCAAATCTCTCTCCGGCGGCCTCCATGATGGAATCAATACTATCCATGTCCAGATCAATAACGCTTCCGCATTCCGTACACACAAAATGATAATGTTCGGAAGTATCGGCATCAAAATGGTCAACACCGTCACCAACCCGGAGTCGTAAGATCTCTCCCATGTCTGACAAAAGTGTCAGATTACGATAAACGGTACCGAGACTTAAGTTCGGATCCTGCTGCTTCAGATTAGAATAGATCACATCAGCGGTAGGATGATCCTTGCGTCCCATGAGAAAGGATTTGATCATTTCCCGTTGTCTGCTTCGTTTCAGTGCCATGATAAGCTCCTTTCTCGATAATAGTAATGATTACTGTTTCTTATAAGCTTATTATACATGATGCGAGAATAATGTCAACAGAAAAATGAAAAAATTTTGTTTATATTTTTTTAATGATATTCTTGCTTCCTTTATACACAGGAGGTGGGAATCATGCTATAATGAGCGAAAGTAAAGTATAAATTAACATGCGCAAACTTGTGTTACACAGTGTACAGAAATATACAGCACTAAAGTCACGGAAAGTTTGCAGGTTGCTGAAAGGCAAGAGTAATATGAAATTTAAAACCAGACTTCGTGTAACATTTATAAGTATTATATTACTTCCGTTGTTGCTGACGATCATGGCGTTCGTGATGATTGCTATTTACCTGATGAATTTTTCTCAGGGTCTCAGTCTGACGGATATTGATTATTCCATGATGTCGGAGAATTTCAGGGAATTCACCAATACCACGGATCAGGCGTATTATGTGCTGCTGGATCAGGTGAAGGAAGACAGCAGCAGGCTGGAAGATAAAGAATATCTGGATCATATCAATGAGGAGGTATCGCGGAAGTCTACTTACATTATTGTAAGAAAAGGTGATAAGCTGTATTATGCCGGCAATGAAGATGCCGCACAGAACATTTTTGAAAAACTGCCTGCCTACGGTGAAGAGAATCTGTCGGATGACAGCGGATATTTCTACAATGAACTGGAGAAGTATGTAAAACAGATTGATTTCACTTTCCGGGATGGAACACCGGGCAGCGTCTTCATTGTAACGAAGGTCAATTCGCTGATCTCGAGACATCTACTGATCGATATGTTTGTGGCTATCATAGTGATCCTGATCTTCACCAGCCTGATGCTGACCCAGTGGATCCACAAGGGCGTATTTGAGCCCATCAATGAGCTGAATGTGGCAATGCGCAAGATAAAGGAAGGCAACTTTGATTATGTTCTGGAGACAGATGCCAAGGGTGAGATCGGTGATCTCTACCGCAATTATGAGGACATGCGTTTACGGCTGAAGGAATCCACGGAAGAGAACACCCAGCATGAGAAGCAGAACAAAGAGCTGGTCAGCAATATTTCCCATGATCTGAAGACCCCTATCACAGCCATTAAGGGTTATGTGGAAGGAATCATGGACGGTGTGGCAGATACGCCGGAGAAGATGGATAAATACATCAAGACCATCTACAATAAAGCCATTGATATGGATCGGCTGATCAACGAGCTGACCACTTATTCCGGAATTGATAATAACCGGATCCCGTACAATTTCCACCGGATCAACGTGGCGGATTATTTCGGCGACTGTGTGGAAGAAGTCGGACTGGATCTGGAGCAGCGGGGTATCAAGCTGAACTATTCGAATCTGGTATCTCCTGACACAGTAGTCATCGCGGATCCGGAGCAGATGAAGAAGGTCATCAATAATATTATCAGTAACAGCGTAAAATATATGGATAAGCCAGGTGGGCACATTGATATCCGTATTCTCGACGAAGTGGATGCTATCCGGGTAGAGATCGAGGACAACGGCAAGGGAATCGCGCAGAAGGATCTGCAGAAGATCTTTGAGCGGTTCTACCGCACGGATGCTTCCCGCAATTCCGCCCAGGGCGGCAGCGGCATCGGACTTTCTATTGTGAAGAAGATCATCGAGGATCACGGCGGCTATGTATGGGCAACAGCCAAAGAGGGTGAAGGCACCTGTATGCATTTTGTCCTGAGAAAATACATTGAACTGCAGCCGGGTGGAACCAAGTAATGAATAAGGAATCAATAAGGAATGAAACAGAAATAGCATGATAACTGATGATGCAAGGACTTTCTGTAAATGGAGGATAAATAATGAGCAAGATTTTAATTATTGAAGATGAAGTAGCAATTGCAGATCTTGAGAAGGATTATCTGGAGCTTAGTGATTTCAAGGTAGATATCTGCAATACCGGAGATGAGGGACTGAAGACCGCTCTGGCAGGCGATTATGATCTGATCATTCTGGACCTGATGCTGCCCGGCATGGACGGCTTCGAAGTATGTAAGAAGATCCGCGAGGAGAAAAATATTCCCATTCTCATGGTATCTGCGAAGAAGGACGACATTGATAAGATCCGTGGCTTAGGGCTGGGTGCGGATGACTATATGACCAAACCTTTCAGCCCCAGTGAGCTGGTAGCCCGCGTGAAGGCGCACATGGCCCGTTATGAGAGACTGGTGGGAACCAACCAGAAGCAGCAGAATGATATCGTGGAGATCCGTGGTATCCGTATTGATAAGACTGCCAGACGTGTCTATGTGGACGGGGTGGAGAAGACGTTTACGACCAAAGAGTTTGATCTGCTGACGTTTCTGGCGGAGCATCCGAACCATGTATTTACCAAAGAAGAATTGTTCCGTGAGATCTGGGATATGGATTCTATCGGTGATATTGCCACCGTTACCGTGCACATCAAGAAGATCCGTGAAAAGATTGAAAAGGATACTGCAAAGCCTCAATATATCGAGACCATCTGGGGTGTTGGATATCGCTTTAAGGTATAAGGGAAGAAAATAAGATCAAAAGAAAACTCCTATGATGGATACAGCAACAAACTGTCTCCAATAGGAGTTTTTTATCTAAAAGTGTGTTATAATCGATAAAGCGCCGGTGGAATGGAGTGTGTTATGAACAGTAAAAAAATAATACAGTTGTCTACGACACAGAAGATCATGCTTAGTTTTCTGTGTGCCATATTAGTGGGAAGCTTCCTGCTGGCATTACCCATCAGTTCAGCCACCGGAGAAGCGGTTCCTTATATAGATGCTTTATTTACAGCCACCACATCCATCTGTGTGACCGGTCTGGTGACGGTTCCCACATATTCCACCTGGAGCGTCTGGGGACAGATCGTGATCCTGTTTCTGATCCAGTTGGGAGGTCTGGGAGTCATTACGGTCATGTACGGTGTGATGATGGGACTGCACAGACGACTGGGACTGGGTAACCGGTGGATGCTGCAGGATGTGTTTAATCTGAATAATATCTCCGGAATCGTGAGATTTCTCCGCAAGGTCCTCATAGGTACTCTGGTGGTGGAGGGATGCGGCGCTCTTTTGTATATGACAGTCTTTGTGCCGGAATACGGACTCAGAGGCATATGGATTTCGATTTTTAATGCCGTATCTGCCTTCTGCAATGCAGGAATGGATATTATGGCGGAAGACAGTCTGTGCGGCTATGTATTCCAGCCAATGGTCAATCTGGTCACGATGCTACTGATCATATTGGGTGGTTTAGGTTATATCGTCTGGTGGGATGTACTGCGGGTTTTGAAAAATATCCGGAGCCAGAAGCTGAAATGTTTCCGACTGCTGACGCTTCACAGTAAAATAGCACTCACGGTGACAGGAATACTTATTGTAGTGGGAGCGGCGGCATTTTGTATTTTTGAATACAATAATCCTCTGACGATGCAGGATTATACGGTACCGCAGCGGATCTGGGCATCCCTGTTCCAGGCAGTAACTACGCGAACCGCAGGTTTTGCCACGATTCCACAAGAGGATCTGACCAATACCTCTGCGATCATTTCGGTGCTGTTGATGCTGATCGGCGGCTCTCCGGTGGGAACCGCAGGAGGAATGAAGACAGTTACGATCGCAGTGCTGCTGGTATCTATGTTTGCCACCATAGGTAGTAAGGAGGATGCAGAGCTGTTTGGGAGAAATATTCCGAAGCAGGCAGTGAATAAATCGGTAGCAGTTGTAGGTATGTTTTTTATCATTGCATCGCTGTCCGCGATTTTTTTATCTGCGGTGACAGATGCGGATGTGATAGATATTGTGTATGAAACAGTGAGTGCCACAGCTACTGTGGGATTAAGCAGGAACCTGACTTCCATGCTGAATCTTTGGGGAAAACTGATTATTATCGTGACCATGTATCTGGGAAGAGTCGGCCCCATATCGCTGGTAGTGGCATTCAGCACGCAGAAAAAGAACAAAAATATTGTGAAGAACCCGACAGAAGAGATCAGCGTCGGATAAAGCAGATCGAAGCAACAGGAAGGAAGAGACTATGGGAATCAATCAGACCTATGCAGTATTTGGACTTGGAAGATATGGAAGAAGTGTGGCGAAGGAGTTGGCAGAGAACGGCGCAGAGGTGGTGGCGGTAGACAATAGAGAGGCAGTTGTCAATGCGGTAATCTCAGAGATTCCATACTGTAAATGTGCGGATGTTACAGATCCGGAAGCGCTACGACAGATCGGTATTGCGAATATTGATGTGGTCATTGTGACCATGGCAAATCATCTGGAAGCCAGTGTTATGGCAACCATGCTGTGTAAAGAACTGGGCGTAAAGACCGTTATCGCCAAATGCGCCACTGAGATAAACTGCAAGATACTTACGAAAGTAGGAGCAGACCGTGTAGTATTCCCCGAGAGTGAGTCAGGGATCCACCTGGCCAAAAATCTGTTAAGCTCCGGTTTCATGGACATTATCGAATTGTCCCAGGATGTGTCTATGGTGGAACTGGAAGTGAAACAGCAGTGGATCGGGAAGAACCTGATTGAACTGAATCTGCGGAAAAAATATTCCATTAACGTGGTGGCGATCATCGAAGGAAAAAATGTAAATACCAATATCGATCCGGAAGAACCTCTGACACAGGATATGCGGCTGATCGTTATTGCCAACCGGGCAAAACTCAATAAACTGAAATAGAATAGCTGCGAGCTATAAAAAAGTGAAACTTCTGACGGTGCACTTGAGCACAAGACAGAATGTTTCACTTATTTTTATACGGTGGCAGCCGTCTGAAAAGTTGTAAATGGGTGATCAGTTATCTGCCCGGAAAGTATTCTCATTAAAGGCACCCTGCTGCTTAGCCACGATAGTGGTACATACGGCATCACCGGTGATATTGACAGCAGTACGCAGCATATCCAGAATACGGTCGATACCCATGATCAGCGCAATGCCCTCGGTAGGCAGTCCTACAGAAGTCAGTACCATGGACAGGGTGACCAGACCGACACTGGGGACACCGGCAGTACCGATGGAGGCGATCGTCGCGGTGGCAATGACAGTAGCAATGGCAGCCGGGGTCAGAGGAATACCGTAAGCCTGTGCTATGAAAACAACTGCTACGCCCTGCATAATGGAAGTACCGTCCATGTTAATGGTGGCACCCAGAGGAATCGTAAAGGACGAAATCTGTTTGGAGACACCGATTTTTTTATACAGAGTGTCGATAGACAGAGGGATCGTCGCATTACTGGTGGAAGTGGAGAAGGCAAAGGTCATAACTGGGAAGAACTTTTTAATAAACTTAAAAGGATTCAACCGGGTGAAGGCAAACAGCATGACCTGATATACCACGAAACACTGTACTGCCAGTGCCAGAATGACGCTTCCCATATACTTCAGCATAGGCACAAAAGCGTCGAAGCCGATACCTGCGAAGGTTTTGGCAATCAGGCAGAAGACACCGACAGGGGCTGCTTTCATGACTGCAATCGTCATTTCCATCATAATGTCATTGAACTGACTGAAAAAGTTCGCCACAGTGGAGACCCGGTTGCCCATGGCAGCCAGAAGAATGCCGACAAATAAAGCAAAGAAGATGATCGGCAGCATATCTCCGGTGGACAGAGAGGTAAAAATATTTTTCGGGATAATATTCAGCAGCGTCTCCGCAAAATCTACCTGGGTGGTCGCAACTTCGGTGGCATCCTCCGGCAACGCAATATTTAAGCCGACGCCGGGATTGATCAGACTGGCAATGCCCAGTGCCACGCAGATCGCCAAAGCAGTGGTGCACAGATAGAACAGGATCGTTTTCACACCCACAGTTCCCAACGTTTTCGTATCACCGATGGCCATGGCGCCGCAGACCAGGGAGCAGAATACCAGAGGAACCACCAGCATCTGCATCAGGCGGATAAAACCGTTGCCCAGTACATAGAGAATACCGTTGATCAGAATCGTATCTCTAAAGTACCCTTCCGGCATATAATAATGGATCAGCACACCACATACCGCACCGGTTAAAAGGGCGATAAAGATTTTGGTGGACAGACCGAGTTTTTTCTTTTCTTTTTCGCGTTTTTCCACTATTCCAGTCCTCCGGTTTCTTTCATGTAGGAAGCAAGCGTCTCTCTCCAGCCACTGGGTTCTTCGATGCCGGTGAGACGCAGCATCATATTATCCAGTACGGAATATTTCTCCGGGGTGCCGTCTTTTACTGTGACGGTAAGCCGGTCCTCTTTTCCGGCAAGACGCAGGATCTCTTTCGCGAATTCCAGGCGTGTGCAGGAACCGCCGCTGCATACGGCGTGATAGATACCGTAATGGTCGTTGTCGATGAAAAATTTTACCACGCGTGCAAGCTCAGCAGCGGAGGTAGGTACCGCACGGTCGTTATTTAGCAGTTCCATAGTGGATATCTGAGGGTCCGCGGCTGCTTCGAGTACTTCATTCAAAAAGTCTTTGCCGATGCCATAGATCCAGGAACTGCGGATAATGACATAGCGGGTCATCAGCTGGATGACGAATTTCTCTCCGGCATATTTGGATTTTGCAAACAGTCCCACGGGATTTACATCATCGAACTCATTATAGGGTGTGTCGGATGCGCTGGAATATACATCATCCGTAGAGATCTGGATGAGTTTTGCCTGAATGCTCTCCGCAGACTGCGCCAGATTTCTCGCACCTACGGCGTTTACCTTGTAAGCCATATCTGTCTCCGACTGCGCTGCACCGGTGGAAGGATGATATCCTGCACAGTTAATGACGACATCGGGACGATTGCGGTGCATGAACAGGGAAACTGCATGTTCATCCGTGATATCCAGCTCGTCCTTATCGGTTTCGTATAATTCATATTCCATCATGTCTAACAACCTGATCAACGCCTGCCCCATGTGACCGAGGGAACCGACGATCCATATTTTTTTCATTGTGATATAACCTCCTGCAATTTGTGTGTAACTGAGAACAGTATAACAAGTATATCATAGGAAAGATTCCCCGGAAAAGAGAAAATTAAAAAGAGAGAGAAACTCCATAAAAATTGATATTAACAAGGAGAAAAGGATTTGCTATACTAACCACAGAGAGCAGAATCCGAAGGAAAAGCTCAGGATATATTTGACAGACAGAATCTGGAAAGGAAGGGAGTTTATATGGCAAAATTACGTCTGGGTGCATTGGAAGCCGGCGGTACAAAAATGGTCTGTGCTATTGGGGATGAGAATGGTACAATTTATGAACAGGTATCGATTCCTACAACTACGCCTAAGGAGACGATTCCTAAGATGATTGCTTATTTTAGGGACAAGGGGATCGATGCATTGGGAATTGCCTGTTTCGGGCCTATTGAGCTGGACAGAGATTCCGAAAAATACGGTTATATCACAACCACGCCAAAGCTGGCCTGGAGGGACTGCGATATTGTTGGGCAGATGCAGGAGGCACTTCATTGCCCCGTGGGATTTGATACGGATGTGAATGGTTCCGTCCTCGGTGAAGTGACTTTCGGACAGGCACAAGGGAAAAAGTGTGTCATGTATCTGACCATCGGTACCGGTGTCGGCGGTGGTATTTATAGTAACGGAGAGCTGCATCACGGAATGCTCCATCCGGAGACAGGACATGTGTTGATCACAAAGCGGACCGCAGATACTTATGCCGGAAGATGTCCTTATCATAAGAATTGTCTGGAAGGTCTGGCGGCAGGTCCTGCCATCGAAGAACGCTGGGGCAGGAAAGCAGTGGACTTGGCAGATTGCCCGGAAGTATGGGAGCTGGAGGCAGATTACATTGCTCAGGCGCTGACCGGCTATGTCATGACGGTATCTCCGGAAATGATCATTTTAGGCGGCGGTGTCATGCACCAGGAGCAGTTGTTCCCGCTTATCCGTAAGAAGCTTAAGGAATACATCAATGGCTATATCGTAACGGATGAACTTGCAGACATGGAGCATTATGTGGTGCCGGCATCTCTTCACGATGATCAGGGCATCATGGGATGTCTGGAGCTTGCAAGAAGAGCTCTTGAAGACGATCATTGATAGGGCAGCTGTTTACGATATTGCAGCGGAGACATCTGATATGTCCTATGAAAGCAGCGGATAAAATGACTCACGTTGGGGAAGCCGGACTGCAGGGCAACCTCTGTAACCGGCAGAGAGGTGCTCTCTAACAGATGGCAGGCATGGGTCAGCCTCAGATGCATCAGGTATTGCGTCAGAGTCAGATGAAAATGCTGCTTAAAATAGCGGGACAAATATTTTTCGGATAAATGAAATTGCTCTGCCAGGGTTTCCAATCGAAGGGGTTCCGTGTAGTTATACTGCAGATAAGTCAGTATCTCACGCTGCATCGGATCGTTCCTTTTGGAGCCCATTGGGTTAATGGTTCCGCAGGAAGCAATTTTTTGGATAAGTGACAACAATAAAATACGTAATCGGAAATGCCCGCTCAATGTATTTGGAAGCTGTCTGACAGACAGGATCTCACGGATGAGAGAAATGATGTCAGGACAGCTTTTTTCGTGGGAAAGATTATGATGCAAAAGCAATTCATGGTTACGCAAGGGAAGGAGAAACTCCGTTTCCAACAGATCATCCGTCTGAAAGGAAATAAATTCCAGTGGGAACAGCAGGGTATGATAGTCTACGCCCGGAATTGCGGAACCCATAAAATGAAGCTCACCGGGATTTACAAAATAGACGGAGCCGCCGGCCGCTTCGTATTCTTCTCCTTCAATGATGATCTTAAGAGAGCCGGAGCGGACATATATGATCTCGACCTCCGGATGCCAGTGGACAGGAATCTGAAAAAAAGCAGGCATATCATGCAGGTGATAACAGCTAAAAGGAAATTCTTTTGTTCCGTGAATGCGTTCTTCTCTTAATTCAGGGTACATAGGCAGGCCTTTCTGTGAAATGGAGCAGAGAATATTATGGTCAGATTACTATAAAAGTAGAAATAAGTCAATTTTCTGTGGTAAAAATGCAAGTTTTAGGAAAGATAAAGTAGTAATATGTAAAAATTGAAGAGACTATTCGGAATAGTATTCTGAATAGTTGTAAAATGAAAATGCAAATTTTTAGGAACCGCAGAAAGGATATAAAACCTACGATGGAAGGACAGAATAAGTCATTATTTCAATTATTTGTACCACTGTGTCTGGAGACGATCTTTTACATGTTGTCCGGAATGGTGGATACCTTAATGCTTTCTTCTGTGGGAGATCAGGCAGTCGGAGCAGTCGGAACAGCAAATACTTATATCGGTGTATTTATTATTATGTATTCGGTAGTTTCTATGGGAATGCTGGCTGTGATGACACAGAATATCGGTGCGGGCAGACCGGGGATCGCCTGTCAGGCAAAGACTCTGGGATTATGGTTTAATGGGATCCTGGGTGTTGTGATGTCTGTATTTTTGTTTTTCTGTTCCGATGGGATTCTGTATGTGGTAGGTATTGCACCGGCATTGAAGGAGCCTGCTGTACAATATCTGCGGATCGTAGGAGGCGGAAGCATATTGAACGCAATGATTCCCATACTGGCAGGATATCTGCGTGCGTTTGGATATACGAAACAGCCTCTGATCGCAACTGTGACAGGTAATATTCTGAACTTTATATTAAATGCCGTGTTTCTGTTTCGTTTCCACCTCGGCGTGCAGGGGGTCGCATCCGCAACAGTGATCTCCAAAGTAGTGAATCTGATATTGATAGTGATCTTTGTACGGCGGCTGATCCCTGCAAAAAAATATTCGGAGAGGGTAAATTCCGGAGAGATTTTGCGGAAGATCATCCGGATCGGATTGCCGTCTGCTTTGGAAAATATTATTTATAATGTAGCGATGACACTGGTGATCCGTTTTCTGAACCAGATGGATACAGAAGGAATCAATGTGGCAGCCCGCTCCTATACGGCACAGATCACAAATTTATCCTTTTGTGTGGGAAGTGCGCTTGCCCAGGCGAATGCCATTATGACCGGATGGTACATGGGTGCGGGAAAATATGAAATATGTGATAAGCAGACTAAAAAATCTGCGGCGATCGGAGCGGTACTGGCGATGGGAACAGAATTTCTGTTTGCAATCAGTGCCCCGGTCCTGATCTCTTTTTTCACGCAGGATAAGAGTATGGTAGAACTAGTGCAGAAGCTGATGTTTATTGATATTGCCCTGGAAGCCGGACGAGTAACAAATCTGGTATACGGAAATGCACTGAAAACTAGTGGAGATGCTGTATTTCCGGTGATCCTCGGAGCTGTTTTCATGTTTTTGTGTGCAGCGGGAGGAACGTATCTGTTGGGGATACAGCTGCATCTGGCAGTAGTGGGTGCTTATATCGGTCTGACAGCAGATGAATGCAGCCGTGCGGTCGGCATGATGATGCGCTGGCGGAGCGGAGCATGGAAGAAAAAAGGATTGATCGAAGATTGATCGAATTGCAATAATAAGACGGTATACCGGCTGGCTTTTGCCCAGGTGGGCATTCTCTTGCTTTTCGTAGCTTATCATAGCATAGCGCATTTTTTATAATTAAAATATTGACAATATGAAAAAATGTGTTATAGTTCTAAATGCAAATGCAACTCATTTGCATTTAGAACAAATATATGATTAAGTATTCATTTGATAAAGAAAGTATGGAAAGGTAAGAGTTATGTCGGAAGTTATTTTAGATACTTTAATAGATAGTATAAAGCTGGTGCCGTTTTTGTTCCTGACCTATCTGGCTATGGAATATCTGGAGCATAAGGCCGGCGAGAAGACCACACATATGGTGCGTAAAGCAGGTAAAATGGGGCCGTTGATCGGTGGCGTGGCAGGTGTGCTGCCGCAGTGTGGATTCTCAGCAGCAGCATCCAACTTATATGCAGGCAGGGTAATCACCCTGGGAACACTGATAGCCATTTATCTGTCCACCTCTGATGAGATGCTGCCGATCCTGATTTCGGAGAAAATGGATATCCGCTTTGTACTGGGCGTGCTGGGAGCGAAAGCAGCCATTGGTGCCATAGCCGGGTTTGTGATCGATCTGTTGGTCCGGGAGAGGAAGATACATCCCCATGACCATGTTCACGGGCATGGGGAAAATGACCATGAAGAGGAAGAGCACATTCATGAAATCTGTGAGCATGAGAACTGCCATTGTGAAGAGGATGGCATTTTTCTGTCTGCGGTAAAGCATACGCTTCACATTACCTTTTTCATTATAGTCATTGGATTTGTTTTGAACACGGCACTGCATTTTGTGGGAGAAGATGTTCTGGCCGGTCTGATCCTGAATCGTCCCGTACTGGGACCTGTGCTGGCAGGATTGGTGGGATTGATCCCCAACTGTGCAGCATCTGTGACCATAACGCAATTGTATATCAGTGGTGTGATCAGCCTTGGAGCCATGATGTCCGGATTGCTGGTAGGCGCGGGAGTAGGACTGCTGGTGTTGTTCCGTGTGAATCCGGATAAAAAGGAAAATCTGAAAATCGTGGGAATTTTATATGTGATTGGTGTTTTGACAGGAATTGTGATAAACTGGTTGTAGGCACGAGCAGTGCCAAAATTGAGAGCTGACTCTTTGACTGCTTGCAGGCATAAGAGGCAGATCCAATTTTGATAGGGCGACGCCCGTCCAGCGAGGAACACGAAGTGTTTCGAGGTGGAAAGCACTGCGTCCTCGAAATCGTGATATAAAAGGACAGATATCTATGGAAGAACATAAATGTGAACACAATGATATTTCCTACCCTAAGGGATTGAAATGGACCAAACAGAGAAAATGCGTGTACCAGGTGCTGGAGGAAGCGACCGAGCCCCTCAGCGCCGTACAGATTTACAATCGTATTGAGAAAGAACACGAAGGCAGCGATTATGCTGTATCCACGATCTACCGGATCCTGGCAACATTTGAAGAACACGGAATGGTAGAGAAGACTACGTTCATGGGAGACGGTACCGTAGTATACGAATTGAATCGCGGGGAACATACCCATTATGCGGTCTGCCTGGAATGTCATAAGCGGATTCCGCTGCCCAGCTGTCCCTTTGCACATGTGCATTTAGAGCAGGATACCGGAGACTTTACTGTCACCGGACACAAATTAGAGCTGTACGGCTATTGCAAAAAGTGCCAGGAAGCTCGTAAAAAACAGTAATTTCACCTATTGTACAAATAAATCGAAAAAAATATTTAAATTTTTTTCAAAAAGTACTTGCATTCTTGAAAACCATGTGATAATATATGTCTTGTCGTTGCAGGAGACACAACAACGACACAGAAAATGCACCGCTAGCTCAGTTGGTAGAGCACCTGACTCTTAATCAGGGTGTCCAGGGTTCGAGCCCCTGGCGGTGCACTCGAGAGAATCGTTTTTGGAGACATAGGAGCTCCGGGGACGGTTCTTTTTTTGCTTTTATTTTGTCGGACAAACTACTTTACAAAGCCGGAAACCCATGTTATATTGAAATTAGCCAAAGTTAAAGAGTTTGTAAGAACAAAATGTCACACAAAAACCCCGGGGTGCAAGCCCGGGGTTCTTTGTTACTTGGCTGATCGTGTTATTCATCCTCTCCATCCAACCATTTGCTTATGTAGTTGCCGACTACACTTGCCACAACAGAGAGTATAAAGTTAAAGAGTTCTACCAAAATGTCACCCCCTTCCTGTCGGGGTAACACGACATGCCAATTATAGCATACGGTTCTTGTAGCGTAAACCGCCAAAAAACGACTTAAAATACCTATTAGGAGTCTTTTTTCTTAATCAGGTTGTCCGGAGTTCAAGTCTTTGGCGGATTCATATTCTCTTAAGGGGAGAACAGAAACCGAAACGGCAACCTTTCCACAGTCTGGTTGGAAACGGGAAACGATATAGATGAGGAACACTACAGAAAAATTGTTAATAGTTCTGTACATGAAGTATTCACGATATTTGAAATTGATGAGTGAGGGGAATACTATGAATGATGCAATAGCAATGATGTTTTCAATTTTAATTGTCATGTTCGGGTACCTGGTATTTAAGATCTTGACAGATCAGTCCAAACCAACGACTACCAGCAACAGGAAACGGAACAAGAAGGGGACAGGTAAGCCGGTTATCAAAAATAACTGGAATATGCGACCACTGGACACAAAAGATCCTGCAGACAAAGATTTGCGGTATGAAGATTTTGTAGAATCATCTTGGAAAGAAATAGAAAAATAATTGTCTGATAAACGCACACGCAGCACAGCCGGATCCACGCTTTCGGAAATTATTTTGTAGGACAAATATCACACGGTTCTTTTTTGTATAATTATTCAAGTTGAGGAGATTTTATATGATTGCGATATTTGATACGCATGCGCATTATGACGATGATGCATTCAACGAAGACAGAGAACAACTGCTGGCGGATCTGCCGGGGCAGGGCATTGCCCGGGTGGTGGATGTGGGTGCGAGCCTGGCATCCTGCCGGAAAGTGTTAGAGCTGATGGAGCAGTACGATTACATATATGGAGCTATCGGCATACATCCTAGCGAGACTGCGGAACTGACTGAGGAATCCTATTTGTGGCTGAAGGAACAGTGCCGGAAAAAGAAATGCCTGGCGGTGGGAGAGATCGGACTGGATTATTACTGGCCGGAGCCGGACCACGAGACACAGAAGAAGTGGTTCCTGCGGCAGCTGGACCTGGCGCGTGAGATCAAAAAGCCTGTTATCATTCACTCCCGGGATGCGGCGAAGGATACCGTGGATCTCATGACGGAGGCGCACGCAGAGGAGATCGGTGGCGTAATTCACTGCTATTCCTATACGAAGGAGACGGCGAAGATTTTCCTGGATATGGGATTCTACTTCGGAATCGGCGGCGTGCTGACTTTTAAAAATGCAAAGAAGCTGAAGGAAGCGGTAGAATATATCCCTATGGATCGCATCGTACTGGAGACGGACTGCCCCTATCTGGCGCCGGAACCGAACCGCGGCAAACGTAACAGTTCCCTGAACATTCCCTATGTGATCGCTGTTATGGCGCAGATTAAGGGGATCACAGAGGAAGAAGTGCGCAAGGCGGCATGGGACAATTCGCTTAAGCTGTATCATATGGAAAGATAAATGGTCAGCTGATAAAGAGGTATGATTGGTGGGGGAATCTATAATAGCAAAAGGTAAACATTATGGAAACAAGTACAACAAAGCAGCTATTTTCAAAAGATGATCTGAAAAAACTGATCATTCCACTCTTATTTGAACAGGCACTGGCAATCACTGTGGGCATGGCAGATACCGTCATGATATCCTCTGCGGGAGAGGCGGCGGTCTCCGGCGTATCCCTGATCGACATGTTCAATAATCTGATCATCAGCGTGCTGGCGGCACTGGCTACCGGCGGCGCCGTGGTGACCTCCCAGTTCCTCGGAGCCGGGAAAAAAGAGGACGCCTGCAAATCTGCAAAACAGTTGATCGTGTCATCGGTATGCATTACGATCGGTATATCGATTTTGGTCATGGTGTTCTGTAACGGCATCATTTCCCTGTTTTTCGGTAAAATTGAAGCGGACGTATTTCATAATGCTGTGATCTATATGATGATCTCTGCACTGTCCTTCCCGTTCCTTGCACTGTACAATTCCTGCGCAGCGCTGTTCCGCTCCATGGGCAATTCCAAGATCACACTGAAGGTCTCCATCGTGGAAAACATCATTAACATCGGCGGTAATGCTTTGGGCGTTTATGTGTTGGGACTGGGCGTGGCAGGTGTGGCGATTCCTTCCCTGATCTCCCGTGCAGTGGCAGGATTCATCCTATATCATTTGCTGAAAAACCCGTCCAACGAAGTGCATTTATTAAAAGAAAGATTCCACATCGACTGGCCGGTGATCCATAAGATTTTTTACATAGGTATCCCCAGCGGGATTGAAAATGGTATTTTCCAGCTGGGACGTGTCATTGTGGTAAGCATTATCGCGGGTTTCGGAACTGTGCAGATCGCTGCCAACGGCGTGGCGAACAGCTTGGACAGCATGGGCTGTATTGTGGGACAGGCTATGAATCTGGCAATGATCACGGTAATCGGCCGTTGTGTCGGCGCCGGAGATTCCGGTCAGGTGCGGTATTATACGAAAAAATTATTGAAGATTACCTACTTATGTACCTTTATGGTAAACAGCGTCATCCTGCTGTGTCTGTCGTGGATCCTGAAATGCTATGGATTAAGCCCGGAGACCACGCAATTATCCTATATTCTGGTCATGATCCACAACGGTATGGCGATGTTTTTGTGGCCGGCGTCTTTTGTTCTGCCGAACATGCTTCGTGCCTGCAATGACGTACGGTTTACCATGGTGCTGTCTATTTTTTCCATGTTCGTGTTCCGTATCGGATTCAGCTATATCATCGGTGTGAACATGGGTTACGGAGCCATCGGTGTCTGGATCGCCATGGTACTGGACTGGATCTTCCGTGTGATCTGTTTTGTGAGCAGATATTTGTCAGGACATTGGCTGAAGACAGCCAGACTACAGGATAACAGATAGCAACAGTTCATCCCGCGCCATTCGCAAAGTCGCGCTACCACGCTTTCCGTCACTTCGTGACTATCTTTGCTCATAAGCTGGCGCTCATCTCGTGAACATATGCGGCCACAAAATCATTCGAGCATGATTTTGTGTGCCCGGATATATTCACGGATGAACTGTTATGAGGTATAATGTGGGAAAAAGAGAGAGAGGTATGCAATATGCAGGTAGTATTGGAAAATGAAGCTTTAAAAGTAACCATCAACAGCTTTGGTGCAGAGCTTGCAAGCATTCGGGGGAAAGCAACTGATACCGAGTATCTGTGGAATGCGGATGCAAAATTCTGGAAGAGAACTGCCCCGGTACTGTTCCCCTTTGTAGGAAGTCTGAAAAATAAGGAATATCATTATAAAGGAAAGGCCTATTCCATGGGTCAGCACGGCTTTGCCAGAGACATGGAGTTTGCCGTGGATGTGCAGACGGCGACGGAAGCATGGTTTTCCCTGCAATCCAATGAAGAAACAAAAGCAAAATTCCCGCTGGAGTTTATCCTGAAGATCGGTTATGAATTGGAAGGAAAAGATCTGAAGGTCATCTGGCAGGTGGAAAATCCGGATACGAAAACACTGTACTTTTCCATCGGAGGACACCCCGCATTTATGTGCCCCGTGGATGGAAAAGGAAAGCAGTCGGAATATTATTTTAAGTTTGATACGGACAAAGATCTGACTTACGGATTGGTGGCAGATGACGGACAAGGACTCATGGGACAGCAAAAGGATGTATTACCGGTGAAAAACGGCTATGCGCAGATCACAGAGCACTTATTTGACCGGGATGCACTGATCGTGGAGGAACGTCAGGCTTCTGCAGTGAGCCTGTGTACTCCGGACAAAAAGCCGTATGTTACCTTAAACTTTGATGCTCCGTTATTCGGTCTGTGGTCTCCCGCAGGCAAGGGAGCACCGTTTATCTGCATCGAGCCATGGTATGGCAGATGCGACAAGACGACCTTTGACGGCAGTTTAGAGCAAAGGGAGTACAGTAATACCCTGCAGGCAGGCGAGGTATTCCGCAAGGAGTACACTATCACAATAGAATAATTACGAGAAAGCGAAAAAGCTTCTGAAAAAAGCTTCGGGCACAGAAAAAGATTGTGCCCGGAGCTTTTCTTATGCTGCTATTCAATATAAATATATCGAATATCAATAAATTTATATTGACATTCGTATAATAGAGTGATATGTTAAGGCTACCAAGAAGGAAAGAGGTATTCATTATGGAGAAGAAACAATTGTCGGAAAAGGAGCTGCGGGAGAAAAAGTTATCTCTGGCGAAGGGGACAAAGTATCTGCTGGATTTCATGTTCTATGCGGGAATCCTGGTGACGATAAGTCTGCCGCTTAGTCTCAAATACATAGGAAAATATCTGGAGGCGGTGGAGGAGCATTACCTTCCGGCGGTGATCATATTCGCCATCCTGGGCGTGCTGGCATTATTGTTGGTCAATGAACTGCGCAAGATGTTTGGCACGGTGCTTGCGGAGAACTGCTTTGTACCGGAAAATGTGGCGAGTCTTAGGAGAATGGGAGACTTAAGCTTTTTCATTGCGGCCATGAGCGCTGTGAGATGTGTGGTGTACCTGACCATTGCCATGCTGGTGATCATTCTGGTATTTATCATTGCAGGCATGTTCAGCAAAGTGCTGGCGATGGTATTTGAAGAAGCCGTGCGCTACAAGGAAGAAAACGACTTAACAATCTAAAAATTCAGTCACTCAAAATTAGAAAGGCATCTATTATGGGAATCATTGTAAATCTGGATGTAATGATGGCAAAGCGGAAGATCAGCCTGACAGAACTGGCGAATCAGGTGGATCTGACACAGGCAAATTTATCCATCCTGAAAAATAATAAAGCAAAAGCCATACGTTTCTCTACACTGGAATCCATTTGTGAGGTGCTGCATTGCCAGCCCGGAGACATTCTGGAGTATGTAGAAAACACAAAAGAAGAGGAAACCAAATAAAACCTGAGAGGGGGAGATCATAATGCAGGAAAATACAGCAGTACAGGAAACAAATTCAATAAATCAGGAACAGATTTCCGGGCAGAATGTAGTCCGGGTAGTGGAAAAAACAGAGACTGTGGAGACAAAGCGCTTGCAGGAGCACTATAATTTCTTCGGACCGGTGACTTTTCTCTATGCCGTATTCTATGCATTTTGTATGTTCCGGAACGGCTCGGGGATCACCTTCCCTTTTTTCCTCGCAGGCACTTTACTGTATTTTGTCTTCTCGCTGTCAAAACTGGAGATTACCTTGAAAAAAGGAAGCGCCTTTTACATGATCAGCATTCTGCTGCTGGGGGTATCCACCTTCTGCACCGACGGATGGGCGATCATAGGTCTGAACAAGCTGGCGGTGTTTCTATTAGTGATGTGTCTGCTGCTGAATCAATATTTTGATACGAAAAAGTGGAATCTTGGGAAATATGTGGGAAGCATCTGTCAATTGGTGGTTATGAGCTTCGGGGAACTGGGGAAGCCTTTTTCCGATGGCAAAGCCTATTTTCGTGAAAAGGGAAAAGTAAATAAGAAGGTATGGTACGGACTGCTGGGAGTGGTGATCGCACTGCCCATTCTGCTCATTGCCGCCGGACTGTTAAGCTCTGCCGATGCGGTATTCCGTAAGATGACAACGGATTTCATGAACTGGATCCGTCCGGACAATATATTCAACGTAGTCGTCCGGGTAACGTTTCTGTTCTTTACTTCCTATGCACTGACTTCCTACCTGTGCAAGCGAAGCATCCCGGAGGAAGTGAAGGATCGCAGAAAGGGTGAGCCGGTACTGGCAATTACGATTATGTCATTGCTGTCACTATTGTATCTGCTGTTTTCCGGTATTCAGATCTTCGGATTGTTCTTAGGAAAAATGCAGCTGCCGGAGGGCTATACTTACGCACAGTATGCAAGAGAGGGCTTTTTCCAGCTGCTGGCTGTCAGCATTCTGAACCTGATCCTGGTATTGGTGTGCCTCAGCTTTTTTATGGAGAGTAGGGTACTGAAAGCGATTATGACGATTATGTCATTATGTACTTTTATCATGATCGCGTCCAGCGTAATGCGAATGATCATTTACATCCGGTATTATTATCTGACTTTCCTGCGGATCTTCGTATTGTGGATGCTGGCGGTATTATTCGTCATGTTTATCGGAGTGCTGATCAACATTTACAGGGAAAGCTTCCCACTGTTCCGCTATGGTGTCGTGATGGTGACCGTGCTGTACCTGGCATTGTCCTTCAGCCATCCCGACTATATTATAGCCAGAGTGAATATTGCCAATGCACCCGGCGCGGACGGTACAGGCTGGGAAGAATCCGTGGCGCAGGATTACGGAGATGATTTTTTTGCCGGACCGTTTTTCCGGGGATCGGAATACGGAGACTTCTCTTATCTAAGTGATCTGAGTGCGGATGCGGCTCCGGCCATTATTCCTTATATGGAGAGCCTTGGGTATGATTTCGGCGCCTATGAACTGGAGAACCCTACGGATATTATGAGTGAAGATACGCAGGCTCAGTGGTGGGGGAGTTATCAACCGAAGGGATTCGGATATTATTACCTGAACCATAATAAGAAGCGTCTGGATCAGACATCTCTGCGGACATTTAATATTTCCAGATATATGGCGCGGAAACAGATAGAGGCGAGAATCGATGGAAAATAAAGAAATGAATACGGAAAAAATAAAGTTTTATAAAAAGCATCCGGTGTTGCTTGCATGGCTGATTTCTATATTTATCGGACTGGGCTATGCGCTTTTTACGATCATAGCCTCTGTTATTCATTATGAGCAAAGAGATTATGTATGGGAGATCATTAAGGCTTTTACAGAAATGTTTACCTGGGCAATTTTAATGGGAGCGGTACTGGTATTTCCTGTGGTGCTGACGATCAGCGAAGGAATCTGCCTGATCAGTGAAGCATGGGAACGTCCGGTGAAGGGAGCCTGGCTGTTTGACCAGCATGTATTTTGGCTGGGCGGATTCTATGAACTTTGTTATTTGGGGTTGATTATGGATGTGACATCCGCTGACTGGCAGACGCAGTTAAGCAATTCCAATAAACATACACCGATTTACAGTGGTTCCATGGTTACTTTTATAGTACTCTTGCTGCTGGCATTTATAGGGTATGAGATTCTGCAGAGCATTCCGCTTCGGAAGCTGCCGCCCCTTGTGACAGTCCTGTCGATTTCCGCAATGTACCTGGGACTGCTGGAGCTGATCCTGTTCACAGTACAGATATTCAAGCCGACGATTTTGCTTGATGGATATTTGCTATTATTTCCACTGTGCTGTGTGCTGCTAGTGGTGCGACTGCTCCTGAAGAAAATACGGGAGTGGAATGCACTGATGCAGAATGCGGAGGCGGAACACTTTGGGACGGGGAAGATTTATCAGAATCCCATGCTGCGTTGGTGTGACAGCATATTGCGGAAGGCTGCATGGTGGCCGGTGCTGGGACTGGTATTGATGTTCCCACTGTTGGGGATCCTGATCGCAATCCTCATGCTGTTTGGGCAGGCACCGGATTCTGTGATTAAAGCATTCACGGAGACCAGCGACTGGAATCTGTCACTAAGACAGGCACCGCAGAATGTCATGTATGATGAACATTATCTATGCACGGTAGCTGCCGGCGGTCATGAAAATGTCGTAAAGCCCATCCGTCTGGGAAGGCGGCATGGGCATGAAGTCATTGTAAACCGTCAGCTGTGCATTGCGAACGCTTTTGAACAGGTGTTGGAAGAACGGACTCCCGGCTTCCACCGGGCACTGCGTCATTTTTATGATACTTACGGGTTCCCTGTGGCGAGATTGATCCACAGTAAGTACATGGCGGATCTGGTGTATTTTATCATGAAACCTTTAGAATGGATCTTCCTGTGTGTGCTGTACCTGACGGACGCCCATCCCGAGAACCGCATTGCTGTGCAGTACACCGGGAAAACGGCGGCGCAGGTGGAAGAATAGTAAAATATTAACTCCCTTTTCGGAATTGTGTACCCACTGAAAACGAGCCTAT
>UMIB01032105.1_pt1 | contig 45592 bp, 45 predicted proteins | sample 1965641 | NCBI WGS metagenome assembly UMIB01 (sample SAMEA4836110, study PRJEB28245) | human gut metagenome | biome: gut microbiome; material: fecal sample | place: Denmark | collected 2008
TCGGGATGCCGTGCTTTGCCAGCACACCGTTGGGGTCCTGAGAAACATGGAAACGGACGAAGATGGAGTCGCACTCGTCCTCGCCGTACTCGATCTCGGCCTCTGCCAGAGCGGTGCGGCAGTCGGGGCACCAGTAGACCGGCTTCAGGCCCTTGTAGATGTAGCCCTTCTTGGCCATCTCGCCGAAGATCTCGATCTGACGTGCCTCAAACTCGGGCTTGAGGGTCAGGTAGGGATGCTCAAAGTCGCCGATAACGCCCAGACGCTTGAACTGGTCGCTCATGATGTCGATGTGCTCGGTGGCAAACTTCTCACAGATCTGGCGCAGCTCGAGCTTGGAGATGTCCTTCTTCTTCTCGCCGACGGAGGACAGGGCCTTCAGCTCAATGGGCAGGCCGTGGGTATCAAAGCCGGGCACATAGGGAGCCTGAAAGCCCTCCATGTTCTTCTCGCGGATGATGATGTCCTTGATGATCTTGTTCAGCGCAGTGCCCATGTGGATGTTGCCGTTGGCATACGGAGGGCCATCGTGCAGGATGAACTGAGGCTTGCCCTCATTGTGCTTCATGAGCTGGTTGTACAGGTCGTTGTCGTCCCAATCCTTGAGCATGACCGGCTCCTTCTTGGGCAGACCGGCACGCATCTCAAACAGGGTCTTGGGCAGGTTCAGAGTACTATCGTACTGAGACTTATTCTTAGCCACTGGTTTACACTCTCCTCTATTGGTTTTGCAATCGCAAGCAGCGCAGTTGTGCGCCTGATGATTATCGAAAACAGCGTTTTGCTGCCGATGCATGGTTTTTTATTCGCTGAAGCTCACGCCCTGAAATGCAGCGTTGGGGTCTGCGGGGGGCGGGTCGAGCTTGAGCTGGGATTCATCCTTTTCCCAGAAGTCCTCGCCCTTATCGGAAGCAGGGGCGGCGGGGGCAGCTTCGGCCTCGGGGGCGTCCGCAGCGGGTGCGGTCTCTGCGTTCTCAGCGTCAGCAGCCTCTGCCTCGGGCAGCTCCTCGCCTGCATCCTGCGCGGCCGCCTCTTCCTTCTGCTGGAACTCCGGCAGACGGCTCAGGGACTCCACATGGGTGCGGTAGAGGTTCAGCACATCGGACTTGAAGCGGGTGACTTCAAGACGGACGCGGTCGTACTCCCGCTCCTCGGCCAGCTTCTTGTCGTTGGCCTCGCTGATGATCTCATCGGCGCGGTCGCTGGCCTTCTGCAGCAGCTCGTTGGCATCCCGGATGATGTCGTCGCCGCGCAGATTCGCACGGTGCAGGATGTCCTCGGCTTTCTGGTTGGCCTCGCGGATGACGTTTTCACCCATCCGCTGGGCATTGATGAGGGCGCTCTTGAGCATATCTCCGTCGGCCTCATAGCTCTGCATACTGCGGCGCAGCGTCTCGTTCTCCGCAGTCAGATCGGCCACCTGCTTGCGCAGCGCCTCCATCTGTCCTGCATCCTGCTCGAGCTGCTGTTCTACCTTATCCAGAAAACGGTCCACGTCCTCGGTGCGGTAGCCGCGGAGATTCTTTTCGAATTGGACAGCGCGCACGTCCTGCGGTGTCAGCATAGTGATCTCCTCCATTTATTCCGGTCCTTCGCATCAATACTGGAAGAACTCAATGATTTGTCGGTCTTTTTTACTCTTGCCCGGCAGAGCCGTCAGGCGGAAGCGCCCCTTGCCCCGCACGGTGAACACATCCGATGGGTACACCGGCGCGTGGGCGCTGGAAGCGGGCAGATGGTTGATCTCCACCCGTCCCGCCGCCACAAGCTCTGCGGCCATGCCCCGGCTGCACCGCAGCATGGCCGCCAGCACAGCGTCCAGACGCAGGGACGACACGGTGGCCGTCTGCAAACGGCGCTCAGCCTCGGCGAACTGCGGCACCTCGTCCAGTGCCAGCAGCTGAACCGTCACCTCGGTGCGGCCCACGCTGCGCAGCTCCTGACAGATGAGGTCTGCGGCCGGCTCCAGCGCGAACACATAGGCGGTGCCCGGCTCTTCCGGCGGCAGGACGATGTCGCCCAGCGCCTCCCGGCGAAGCTCGAGGCCCATCAGGCTGCCCAGATAGTCCTTGTGGACGGGCAGCTGTGCCCCGGCCAGCCCGCGGCATCTGAGACGGACGCAGCAGACCGGGCAGGCCGGATAGCAGTCCTCCGGCTCAAGGCAGAGCACCCGGCGCTCTGCCCCGGGCCAGCCGCCCTCGAAGCGGCAGCTTTCTTCCGGCGCGTCGGCGCGGTTGAGTGCCGCCTGCGCCAGCTGCTGTTCCCGGTCGCTCAGAAAGGCCGAATAGCGGGCGATGCCCCGGCCAAAGGCGGCGCGGGCCAGATCCTCCACATGGCGCATGAGGAAGCGCTCCTCATCGTTCTGCGCCGGGACGAAGCCCCGCACGCCGGGCTGTGCATCAATAGAACGCGCCATTGTTCTCCAGCTCGTCCAGCAGGTCGCCCATGATGTCTACGTTGTAGGGGGTAATGATGAAGGTGCTGTTGGCCACCCGCTTGATCTGGCCGTTGTTGGCGTAGGCCACACCGGAGAGGAAGTCCACCAGACGGCGGGAGACCTCTTTGTTGGTGGACTCCAGATTCAGCACGACGGTGCGCTTGTTGTTCAGGTGGTCTGCAATGGTGCTGGCGTCCTCGAAGTGCTCGGGCTTGACCAGAACGACCTTCAGCTGGGTGGTGGCATGGATGTTGACCACCTTGCCGTTCCGCTTGGGGGCCGCGGCCTCCTCGGGGGCGTCCTCCTCGTCGGCACCTGCGGTGCCGATGCCGTTGTTGTTATTCACCATCTGAGGGCCGTCGTCCATGTACTGATCGTCGTAATCGTCCTCACTGCCAAAAAGTCCTTTTTTCAGACTATCCACAAAAGACATAGAAACTTGCTCCTTTCATTCAGGCAGCTCACGCCGCCCGGCACCCCTTTGTGAACAAAGAGTTGCTAATAGCTTTTTCTATTATCTGATTTTTTGCATCAGATGTCAATAACTATAAAAGCTTTCCATCATACAAATTTTGTCCCGAGACGATGATCTCGTCATAAAGGCGGACTTCGCTGATGGTTTTGGTCTTATCGGTGCTGCTGGGCATGACGATGCAGTAGTCGCCATCCGTCACCAGCGGATGAGCGCTGTCCACAGGGTCGATCTTACAGAAGCGGGCGAGATTTCCGTACTTGACGTAGACGCCCGGGATGTAATTTTCGCCCTGCGTCTCGGACTCGGTGCCGTCTTCCTTTAAATAATGGACAGCCTCGATGGGGATGCGCAGGCCGGTGGTCTCGTCCACGATGATCTGGGCCTTGGTCCGGCTGAGGCGGAGGACATCGCCGTTGATGACCTCGCAGGTGACGACGAAGCGGGCCAAGCCGCTGGCCTCGTCGATGCTCACCTCCGACACCGACGCCTTGAGGGGCGTTTCCATCTGGCCGGGGAACTTGATCTTCACCGAGCGGGTCAGGGGCTTGCCGTTGTCTCCCAGCAGCTTCTCCCCCTCCTTGGCCGAGCAGAGGCCGACATACCTCCACGTAAAGCCCGAGACGAGCTTGCCCGCGCAGCCGTCCAGCGGCAGCTCCGGGTCGGAGTTCAGATAGGCCTCAAGACCGGCAGCATCCAGCGCGAGGATGTCGTCCGCCCCGGCGTTGAGCCGTCCGGCGGCGGTGCTGCGGATGAAGTAGCCGGTCTGGGGGGCGGTGATCTGGGTGGGCGCGCCCAGCTGGGCCTGCACCTGCGCCGACTGCTGAGTGAGGGCCGCGATCTGGGCCGAAAAATCCGAGACTTCCCCTGTGATGACCCAGAGCTTGTTCTGGGCGAGGATGTAATTCTCCTCGCCCTGCGCCGTCTCGTCATAGGCGGAGCTGTCCAGCGCATCCATCAGGTCATAAAGTGCACCGGAACGCTCTTTTCTCAGGGAGTCCAGCTGGGTGGCGGTGGTGTTCTGAGACCGCTGCAGCAGCTCGATCTGGTCGTTCAGAGCTGTGAGCTGCTGGCGGAGGCCCGCCTGTTCCGGACTGCTGTAGATCTCGGCCACCGCAGCGCCCGCCGAGACGCGCTCGCCGTCGGCGGCGAGGTAGCCCAGCGTCCCGCTGCCGGAGATATAGGTCTCGTCGAAGAGCAGGACGCCATCGGCACTCACGGTATCCGCCACCGTGGCAAGCATCGCGGTCTCGTAGGTGTTGGGCGGGAAGAGCACCTGCAAGGCCTGATAGCCCACATAGATGCCCGCCAGAACCACCGCCACCACAGCGATGCCCGCCAGACGGCTCAGCACACCCGGCGTTCCGGGTTCTGAATGCGTTTTATCGGCCATAAAAGGTCACCCTTTCGCTAAAAATTCTCGGGTCAGTCGGACAGCCCGGGCCGCAGCGTCCGGCGCAGAGGCGTCCAGCCAGACCACGCCGTCCATATGGCGGAACCACGTCAGCTGACGCTTGGCGTAGTTGCGGGAGGCCTGCTTGAGCTTGTCGGCGCACTCGTCCAGCGTGGTCATCCCCTCAAAAAAGGGAAAAAACTCTTTGTAGCCGATGGCCTGCGCCGCCGTGCGGTAGGTCTGGCGGTGGTCGTAGACCAGCTTTGCCTCGTCCAGCAGACCGGCATCCAGCATCTTGTCCACCCGCAGGTCGATGCGGTGGTAGAGCTGGGCGCGGTCGGGGAAATCCAGCCCCAGCACCAGCGAGCGATAGGGCCGCTCGGGCGGGAGGGACTGGGCTTTCTGTTCACTCAGACGCTTGCCGGTGGCGCGGAAGTGCTCCAGCGCCCGCAGCACCCGCACCTGATTGTTCGGGTGGATGGCGGCAGCGGCCTCCGGGTCGGCCTCCTGAAGCTCCTTGTACATGGCTTCCGGGCCTTTTTCGGCCAGCTCGGCGGCCAACTGCTCCCGCAGACCATCCGGCGTCTTTTCGGCGGCAAAGCGCACACCATATAAAAAGCTCTGAACATAGAGTCCTGTACCGCCCACAAGGATGGGCAGACAGCCCCGGGCGGAGATGTCCGCTTCGAGCCGCCCGGCCAGCGCGACGAAATCCGCTACGCTGAACGGCTCATCGGGGGGCAGGAGGTCCACCGCATGGTGGGGGATGCCGTGGGTCTCGTCGGGCGTGACCTTTGCCGTGCCGACATCCAGACCCTTATAGAGCTGCATCGAGTCGGCGCTGATGACCTCGCCGCCAAACGTCTCGGCCAGCGTGACGCCGAGGGCGGTCTTGCCGGTGGCCGTAGGGCCTACAACGGCCAGCACCGGATGCTTTTTGTTACACGATTCGGCCAAACTGCTTTTCCAGCTCCTTTCGGGTCAGTTTCAGGACGCAGGGGCGTCCGTGGGGACAGAAGGGCGGCACCTCGCCGGAAAGAATCTTCTCGGCCAGCGCCATCAGCTCCTGCGGCGAAGTGTGGTCGCCCGCCTTGATGGCAGCGCGGCAGGAGATGGAGTGGAGCACCCATTCCGTCCGCTCGTTCAGGGCGTCGCGGCTGCCGTGAGCCAGCTTCGCCGCCAGCTCCACCAGCAGATCCTCGGCGCTCCCCTGCTCTACGTCGGCAGGCACAGAGCGCAGACAGACCGAGCTGCCGCCGAAATCGCTCACCTCGAGGCCCGCGCTTTCCAGCAGCGGGAGGTTCGCAAGGAGAGCCGTTTTCTCTTCCGCTGAAAGCTCGATGACCAGCGGCTCCAGCAGGAGCTGGCTGGGGACGTCGCCGTAGTTCGCAGCCAGCTTCTCGAAGAGCTGGCGCTCATGGGCGGCGTGCTTGTCGATGATACAGACTTCATCGCCCCGCTCCGCGAGGATATAGGTGCGGAAAAGCTCCCCCACATACCGCAGCGGCTCAGGGCCGTCCTGCACATCAAAGCCCAGCTGCTCTGGGGCCGCGCTCTGCTGCGGCGCGTCCGGCACATCGGGCAGGGACGGCAGCGGCGGGCGTTCTGCGCCCACCGGGGTCGGCTCCCACGCGGCCATGTGGTCGCGGGTGACGTCCGGCAGGTCGATGTCCGGCTCCACATCCAGCTGGGATTCGCTGGACGCAGCCCGGAAGGGCGGCGGCTCAAGGGTTCTGTCCTGCACCGGAGGCTCCGGGCTGTGGAGGGCAGCGTCCATCGGCAGCAGTGCATCGGCTGCAACCGTTGTCCAGCTGTGCTCCGACTCCGGAGCCGCCGTTTCCGGGGCTTTTGCAGGCAGCGGGAGGATGTCCTGCTCCGGGGCAGAGGGCTGTGCCGGGCGGGGCACTGCCGACGCCGCAGGGCGGAGGGGGCTTTCGGTCGGATGCGGCAGGCTTCCCGGCTCTGCCTGCCCCGAAATGACTGCGGAAAGCCCTGTAAAGCAATTGTTCTTTACATTTATATTTTCTTTTGTTTCGTCGTTTTTTGATTCTTGGGATGCATCGTTGTCTTTATCTTCATCGAAAACGAATCGTCTCTCCCCCGTGCCCGGCTGGCTCAGAGCCAGCTTGACGGCGTGGTAGACAAGGTCAAAGATGTCGTTCTCCCGGGCAAAGCGGACCTCCGTCTTGGCCGGATGGACATTCACATCCACGAGGTCGGCAGGCATCTCAAGAAGCAAGATCCCTCCAGGGAACTTGCCCTGCATCATGGTGCCCTTGAACGCCATCTCCATGCCCGCCATCATGGTGCGGTTGCGGACGTAGCGGCCATTGATATAGAAATACTGCATACTGCGGCTGGCGCGGCAGCTGCGGGGCTGGGTGATCAGGCCCCAGACCCGGTAGACGCCCTCACGGTTGTCCACCTCCATCAAGTCGCGGCTGAACTCCCGGCCCAGCACAGCGTAAGCCGCACTGCGGAGCTGGCCGTCGCCGGGGGTGACATACTGCAGCTTGCCCTCACGGAGGAACTTGAAGCTCACCTCAGGGTGGCTGAGGGCCACATGGCCCACGAGGTCGGCCACGAAGGTGCCCTCGCTGGAATCCTTTTTGAGGAACTTCATCCGGGCGGGCGTGTTGAAGAAGAGATCCCGGACGCGGATGGTGGTACCGACGCCCCGGGCACCCGGTTCGATGGGCTGCTCTTCCCCGCCCTCGATGCGGTAGAGGGAGGCGCACTCGTCGGCCTCGGTACGGGTGAGCAGCTCAACCCGGGCCACGCTGGCGATGGAGGCCAGTGCCTCGCCCCGGAAGCCCAGCGTGTGGATGCTGTTGAGGTCGTCTTCCGTCCGGATCTTGCTGGTGGCGTGGCGGATGAAGGCTGTGGGGATGTATTTCGCCTCGATGCCGGTGCCGTTGTCGCTGATCTCGATGAGGCGGACGCCGCCCGACTCGATGGAGACGGTGATCTGGGACGCGCCTGCGTCGATGGCGTTTTCCAGCAGCTCCTTCACGACCGACGCGGGCCGCTCCACCACCTCACCGGCGGCGATGAGTTCTGCGGTGTGCTTGTCCAGAACGTGTATCTCTGCCATTCGTTTCCCTCCGTTTCAGATAAACTCAGCCCTTCAGGCTGCCGCTCAGGGTCTTTTTCAGCTCATAGAGGAAGTTCAGCGCCTCGATGGGGGTCAGGGTCTCCACGTCCAGCGCCTCGAGCTTTTCCATCATCTCGCTGGGGACGGCGGGCGAAGAATACTCCTGCAAGGCGTCGAAGTCCATCTGCTCCACCTTATTTTTCGGGGCAGAAGCCTCCAATGCACGCAGCACCTCGTGGGCGCGGCGGGTCACAGTGCCGGGCAGACCGGCCAGCTTCGCCACCTCGATGCCGTAGCTGTCGTCGGCAGGGCCGCGGACGATGCGGCGGAGGAAGGTGATGTCCTCTCCCCGCTTCTTGACGGCGATGTTGTAGTTCTTGACCCCCTCGATGGACCCTTCCAAATCGGTCAGCTCGTGGTAGTGGGTGGCGAAAAGAGTCTTGCAGCCGAGGCCCTTGGCCGGGTCGGAGATGTGCTCCACCACGGCGCGGGCGATGCTCATGCCGTCGAAGGTGGAGGTGCCGCGGCCGATCTCGTCCAGCACGACGAGGCTCTTGGGGGTGGCGTTTTTCAGGATTTCGGCCACCTCAGTCATCTCCACCATGAAGGTGGACTGTCCGGCGGCGAGGTCGTCCGATGCGCCGATGCGGGTGAAGATGGCATCCACAACGCCCACATGACAGCTGGACGCCGGGACGAAGGAGCCGATCTGGGCCATCAGCGCGATCAGCGCGTTCTGACGCATATACGTCGATTTGCCTGCCATATTCGGGCCAGTGATGATGAGGCAGCGGTCGGTGGTGCAGTTGAGCTTCGTATCGTTGGGCACGAAGAGGCTCCCCTTCAGCATCTGCTCCACCACCGGGTGGCGGCCCTCGGTGATGGTCAGCTCGTCGCTGTCGTCCACCACGGGGCGGCAGTAGTTGTTCTCTGCCGCCACCTGCGCCAGCGCCGCCAGCACATCCAGCTCGGCCACGGCGTTGGCCGTCCGCTGGATGCGGTCGAGCTGACCGCCGATCTTCTCCAGCAGCTCGGCAAAGAGCCGGTGCTCCAGTGCGATAAGGCGCTCGTGTGCGCCGAGGATCTTGTTTTCCAGCTCCTTCAGCTCCTGCGTGATGTAGCGCTCGCCGGAGGTGAGGGTCTGTTTGCGGATGTAGGTCTCGGGGACCAGCTGCTTATAGGAGTTGCTGACCTCGATGAAGTAACCGAAGACGTGGTTGTAGCCGATCTTCAGCTTGGGGATGCCCGTCTCCTGCCGCAGGCGCGTCTCCAGCTGGGCGAGGACGCCCTTGGTGTTGTCGCGGATGGAGCGCAGCTCATCCACCTCGGAGTGGTAACCCTTGGCGATGACACCGCCGTCCTTCAGGGTGGAGGGGGCATCCGGGTCGATGGCTGCGAGAATGGCCGTTTTGACGTCGTCCAGCAGATCGATCTGACCCGCAAGGGCGGTCAGTTCAGGGCAGCCGCAGCTCTCGGCCTGCGCCCGCAGGTCAGGCAGGCGCTCGCAGGTCTGGGCCATCGTGTAAATCTCCTTGGGCGTGGCCGAACCATAGACCGCACGGGTCATGAGACGCTCGAGGTCGGCGATATAGTGGAGCTGATCGATGAGGTCGCCCCGCTGCATGGTCTGGTTCACGAGGCTCTCTACCGCGCTGAGGCGGCGGTTGATGGCAGCGCTGGACACCAGCGGCTGCTCGATCCAGCTGCGCAACATCCGCTTGCCCATGGCCGTGCTGGTCTTGTCCAGCACCCAGAGCAGCGTCCCCCGCTTTTCGCGGCCCCGCAGCGTCTCGGTCAGCTCAAGGTTGGCCCGTGTGACCGGCGACAGGCTCATGAACTGAGCCTCGTTGTAGGTGATGACCGTCTTGAGCCGCTCGACGCCCTTAATCTGGGTATCGTGGAGATATTCCAGCAGCGCCGCCATCGCAAAGCGGACGAGGCCGTCCTCAGCCATGCCGGTCTTGGCAGGCCAGTCGCGGCCAAACTGGTTCTCAAGGGCGATGGAGACGAGACCCGGGGCATACCGTTCCTCCTCCACCAGCTCGACGGCGCAGTTCATGTTCTTTTTGAGGTAGGCGGTGATCTCCCGGCAGTCCAGCAGACTCGGGTTCATCAGCACCTCGCTGGGGTGGTAGCGGCAAAGCTCTGCGATGACCGCCGGGGCGATCTTTTCCCGCTTCAGCTCGGTGATGTGGGCCGTGCCGGTGGAGACGTCAGCAAAGCAGAGGCCCGCCGCGCCGCCCTTCAGGAAGATGCTGGCGATGTAGTTGTTCTTGTCATCCTGAAGCATACTGCTCTCGATGACGGTGCCCGGCGTGACCACCCGGATGATGTCCCGTTTGACGAGGCCCTTGGCCTTGGCCGGGTCTTCCACCTGCTCGCAGATGGCGACCTTATAGCCCTTTGCGATAAGGCGGGCCACATAGCCCTCGTAGCTGTGGAAGGGCACGCCGCACATGGGCGCACGCTCCTCGAGGCCGCACTGCTTGCCCGTAAGGGTCAGGTCCAGCTCCCGCGAGGCCGTGAGCGCATCGTCGAAGAACATCTCGTAGAAATCGCCGATGCGATAGAAAAGGATCTCGTCCTTATGTTGTTTTTTTATCTCAAGATATTGCTGCATCATGGGCGAAAGCTCTGCCATGACCGTTCACCTTCCTCCCCTTGTTGTCGCGTGGGTGTGGGTTTGGCATCCAAAACCGTCTTTTGCAAGCAAAACGCGGCCCTGCATTGCACAGCCGCGTTTTGTAAGCCTTGGATGGGGATGCCTTTAGTGGCAGCCGCCGCAGGTGGAGCAGCTGCCGGTGCAGGAAGCAGAAGGCTCCTGCACGGTCATGGGGTCGCCGCCGTTCATGGCGGTGTTGATGATGGCGTCGATATAGTTCACGAGGTTCTCGCAGTCGCGCTTGGCCTCGTTGTAGGCCACCATGCCCTCGTCGGCCATGATCTTGCCGTAGAGGTCGTTCACCTTCTCGTTCAGCTCGGCGATGCGTGCATCGCTGCGCTCGGTCTTGCCGATCTCGTTGTTCAGGTCCATCCGGGCCAGATTGAACTCGCCGATGAGGTTCTGCAGCTCCTCGTCCTTATCGTTCATCTTGCGGGCCTGATCCATGGCCAGATAGCGGGGGTCGGTCTGAAGTGCCATCGCGGCACGCTTGAAGAGGTCGATGCAATCCATTGTAATAGTCTCCTTTTTTCCTGTGTTCTATATTCTATTAGGGTGTATCTGAAAAGTCGAAAATTTAGTCTATTTCTACAAGCACAGCTGGATTTTGCGTTAAACAGCCTTGAAATCCACAAAGGATTCCTGCGGCTTTTTGCCTTAAATCCCGCTTGTGCTTGCGAAATATTCGTCATTTTCTTTGTTTTCAGATACACCTTAGGATAGTATATCCAGAATATCGTTATTCGGTCAGCTCGCCCAGCAGGACGGTGGCGCGGGCATCCGTGAGATGCACCATCGCATAGCTGCCCATGAGGGCCGGGTCGGCCTTGAACTCGACGGTGAGGTTGTTGTCGAGACGGCCCGAGAGGGTGCCTTCGTTCCGGCCATAGCCCTCCACGAGGACGCGGACGGTCTGGCCCACCTGCGCCTTGACGAGGGCCATTGCAATGTCGTCCTGCAGCTTCAGCAGGCGGGTCATCCGGTCGGTCTTCTCCTTGCGGGGGGTGGGGTCGGGCAGGTCGGCGGCCTTGGTGCCGGTGCGCTTGGAGTAGATGAAGGTGAACAGCTGCATATAGCCCACCTTCTGCACCAGCTCGAGGGTCTTCTGGAAGTCCTCCTCCGTCTCACCGGGGAAACCCACGATGATGTCGCTGGAGAAGGTGATGCCGGGGATCTTCTTCCGGGCGTACTCGATCAGCTCCAGATAGTGCTCCACGGTATAGTGGCGGTTCATCTGGATCAGCAGCCGGTCCGAGCCGCACTGCACCGGCAGGTGCAGGTGCTTGCAGATCTTCGGCTGCGCCGCGATGGTGTCGATGAGCTTGAAGCTGGCATCCTTCGGGTGGCTGGTCATGAAGCGGATGTGATAGTCCCCCGGGACGGTGCAGAGCAGGTTCAGCAGGTCGGAAAAATCCACCTGCTCTTCAAGGCCCTTGCCGTAGCTGTTGACATTCTGGCCCAGCAGGGTGATCTCCTTGTAGCCTGCCTCTACGAGGCCCTTGAACTCGGCGAGGATGTCGCCGGGCTTCCGGCTCTTTTCGCGGCCGCGGACGTAGGGCACGATGCAGTAGGTGCAGAAGTTGTCGCAGCCGTACATGATGGGCAGCCATGCGCGGAATTCGCTCTCGCGGCGGATGGGGATGTTCTCCACGATGACGGGGCGCTGGGCCGGCTCCATCAGCACCCGCTTGTGCTTTTGCAGCTTCTGGGCGATGAGCTGGGGCAGGGTGTCGATGCCATCCACGCCGAAGACGAGGTCAACGTAGGGGTAGCTCTGGCGCAGCTTCTCCACGACATGCTTCTGGTTGGCCATGCAGCCGCAGAGCCCGATGATGAGGCCGCGCTTTTTCTCCTTCAGGCCCTTGAGGGCGCCCACGTTGCCGAAAACGCGCTGCTCGGCGTGCTCACGGACGGCGCAGGTGTTGAAGAGGATGAGGTCGGCATCCTCGGGCTTGTCGCACAGGCCGTAGCCGATGTCCATCAGCACGCCCTTGATGCGCTCGCCGTCGTTGACGTTCTGCTGACAGCCGTAGCTGTGGACAAAGGCCAGCGGCGGGGTGTCGTAGGCCAGCTTGACCAGCTCAGCCGCCGCGTTGTTATGTTCAAATGCTATGTACTCCAATGGAACCATCCTTCTCTGCCGCCGCGCACCGGCGGCAAACATCGTTATACTATAAAAAGCTCCTTATAGTATACCCTTTTTGGCCTTGGAGGGCAAGAGCTTATTTTTACTGTGCCTGCTTGGCGGCGCAGGCCTCGCACAGGCCGAACAGCACCACGGCGCAGTCCTCCACGACACCCTTCTGGTGGCGCACCAGCTTCATCACCTGCTTTTTGTCCACGTCGGCGTCCACGACACCGCCGCAGCAGTTGCAGTAGAGGTGGCTGTGCCAGCCCAGCGTGTGGTCGAAACGGTCGGCCTTGCCCGGGATGGAGACGCGGCGGACGCGGCCCGCCTCCACGAGGCTGTTGAGGTTGCGGTAGACTGTGCCGAGGCTCAGGCCGGGGCACTCCCTGGCCGCAAGGTCAAAAATCTCTTCTGCGGTGGGGTGGTCGCACAGCTGCTCCACCTTCTGCAATACCAGCTCGCGCTGCTTGGAATAACGCATGGTCTTTCTCCTTTTTCTTATCGTTTTGGGTCCGGATCAAGGCCGGGGTCAGAGCTTGTCCTCCCCCTTGATCTTTGCCCAGTAGGCCCGGGCAGCCTGTTCGGTGCGGTTGTCTCCGAACGTATAGTATTTCACATCCTTGAGCACATCCGGCAGATACTGCTGCTCGACCCAGTGGTTCTCAAAATCGTGGGCGTACTTGTAGTTCTGGCCCTTGACTGCCGCATCCTCGCCGTCGAAGTGCTTGTTCTGGAGCTGGCGCGGGATGGGGCCGGTGCGGCCCGCCTGCACGTCGGCGATGGCGGCGTTGATGGCGTCGTGGGCGCTGTTGGACTTGGGGCTGGTGGCCACGAGGATGACGGCATCCGCCAGCGGGAGACGTGCTTCGGGCAGGCCCACCATGTTGGCGGCGTCCACCGCCGCCTTGACGATGGGGATGATCTGCGGGTATGCGAGGCCCACATCCTCACAGGCGCAGACCATGAGGCGTCGGCAGGCCGAGGGCAGGTCGCCTGCTTCCAGCAGACGGGCCAGATAGTGGAGGGCGGCGTTGGGGTCAGAGCCGCGCATGGACTTCTGGTAGGCTGAGACGATGTCGTAGTGGTCATCGCCGTCCCGGTCGTACCGCATGGCGGTGCGGCGGGTGACCTGCTGCACCATCCCGAGGGTGACGTGCTTTTCCCCCTCGTCCACAGGGGCCGCCGTCACCACGAAATCGAGGCAGCCCAGCGCCTTGCGCAGATCGCCCCCCGCGCTCTCGGCGAGGTAGGCACAGGCGTCCTCGTCCATCGTCACGGGCTGCGGCTCGGACGCCGAGAGCTTTTTCAGGGCGTTGCGGATGCCCCGCTCCACATCGGCGGCAGAGAGAGGCTTGAACTCGAACACGGTGCAGCGGGACAGCAGCGCATTATAGATGTAAAAGTAGGGGTTCTCCGTCGTGGAGGCGATGAGGGTGACGGAGCCGTCCTCGATGCACTCCAAAAGGCTCTGCTGCTGCTTTTTGTTGAGGTACTGTATCTCGTCGAGGTAGAGCAGGATGCCCCCTGCCCCGGCCAGTGTGCCGATGTCCTTCAGCACGGCCTTGATGTCGCCAGTGCCGCAGGAGGTGCCGTTGAGCTTATGGAGGGTCATCCCGCTGTTCTCGGCGATGATGCGGGCCACAGTGGTCTTGCCCGTGCCGGAAGGGCCGTAGAAGATCATGTTGGGGATGCGGCCGCTCTCGATGGTGCGGCGGAACACCTGCCCCTCGGCCAGAAGATGCTGCTGGCCGCAGACATCGGCCAGCGTTTTGGGGCGCAGACGCTGCGCCAGCGGTTCGTTCATGGGTCTTCCCTCCAAGCATAGGATGCGGTTCGTTCTTTTTTCTAGTATAGCGCATTTTACACGCCGGGGCAAGAGAAATAATAAAAATGATTCTCAGATAATTCGCAAAGGATTTACAAATTTCGCAAAACGTGATATGCTTGTACCATTCCAGTCAAGAATCGAGGGAGAGCGTATGCGTGGAAAGACCGCTGCCGCCGAAGACCTGACGGCCAAGAAGGAACTGGCGCTGGAGGTCATCCGGCGGCTTAAGGCCGAATACCCCGACGCAGGCTGTACGCTGGACTACGACCATGCGTGGCAGCTTCTGGTAAGCGTCCGGCTGGCGGCCCAGTGCACCGATGCCCGGGTGAACGTGGTGGTGCAGGACCTGTTTGAAAAATATCCGTCGGTGGCCGCGTTGGCCGAAGCCGAGCCGGAGGACATCGAGGCCATCGTCAAGCCCTGCGGGCTGGGCCGCAGCAAGGCCCGGGACATCTCGGCCTGTATGCGCAGGCTCCGGGACGACTACGGCTGCAAGGTGCCCACCACCTTCGACGAACTGCTGGCCCTGCCCGGCGTGGGCCGCAAGAGCGCCAACCTCATCATGGGCGATGTGTTCGGCAAGCCCGCCATCGTCACCGACACCCACTGCATCCGGCTGTGCAACAAGATCGGCCTCGTGGATGGCATCAAGGAGCCGCAGAAGGTGGAGATGGCCCTGTGGAAGATCATCCCGCCCGAGGAGGGCAGCGACCTGTGCCACCGCTTCGTGATGCATGGCCGTGCCGTCTGCAGCGCCCGGAAGCCCGAATGCGAAAAGTGCTGTCTCTCTGACATCTGCCGCTATGCGCGGGAAGAAGCGGCATCCATTGGATAAAGCAAGGAGGTTTTGCTTATGTTCACTCTGACGATCTTACTTATCCTCGCCGTTATGGTCGCCCTGTTCGGCTGCCTGATGGGGCTTTTTTCGATCATCGGCCTCTTCTTTTCCCTGCTGACCGGCATTCTGGTCGGCGCACTGGCCGGTTATCTTGCCAGCCGCTTTATGGGCACGCAGACTTCGTTCCTGCGCAATGTCGTTCTGGGCGTTCTGGGCAGCTTTGTCGGCGAGTTTCTGTTCGGGATGTTCCACATCTACGCCACCGGCAGCTTCAGCTCCTTCGTCATCTCGGTCGTGGGCGCCTGTGTCTGCATCTGGATCGACAACAAGCTGTTCCACTGAGCCGTCTGTCTTGAAAAAGCCGCAGCTTTCGGGGGTGAAAGCTGCGGCTTTTTCGTCTCAGTGGAATCGAATGTCATTTTCCGGCAAACTATGCTATAATAAGCGTTGTGTTTGAAATTGGAAAGGAGCTTTTCTCATGGAAACAACGCATGAGTCGTCGAGACAGACCCTCCGCTCCGCACAGCCCTCCATGCCCTACGCATTCAGCCGCAAGGTGTTCTGCGAGGGGATGCGGGACGGTGTGCCCATTGCGCTGGGATATTTTGCGGTGTCCTTCTCGCTGGGCATCGCGGCCCGGACGGCGGGCTTCACGCCCCTGCAGGGCTTCGTGGCCAGCCTGCTCAACAACGCTTCGGCCGGCGAGTACGCCGCCTTCGCCCTCATCGCCAGCGGTGCGACCTATCTGGAAGTGGCCATCATCACCCTCATCGCCAATGCCCGCTATCTGCTGATGAGCTGTGCGCTGGCCCAGCGGTTCGCCCCGGGCACCCCCTTCTTCCACCGCCTCATCATCGGCTACGACGTCACCGATGAGCTGTTCGGCATCACCATCGCCCGGCCCGGCTACCTGAATCCCTTCTACACCTACGGCGCCATCGCGCTGGCCGCCCCGGCGTGGGCCTCGGGCACGGCGCTGGGCATCATCGCGGGCAATCTGCTGCCTCTGCGGGCCGTCAGCGCCCTCAGCGTGGCGCTCTACGGGATGTTCCTCGCCATCATCATCCCCCCGGCCCGGAAGGATAAGGTCGTCGCCGGACTGGTGGTCCTCAGCTTCGCGCTGAGCTTCGTCTGCACCTACCTGCCGGGCATCTCCACCCTTTCGGACGGCACCCGCACCATCCTTCTGACGGTGGCGATCTCCTGTGCCGGAGCGCTGCTGTTCCCCATCAAGACCCAGAGTGAGGAGGCTGAACAATGATCCGCAGCAACTGGCTTTACATCGCGGTGATGTTCGCGGTGTCCTACACCATCCGCATCCTGCCCCTGACCCTCATCCGCAAGCCCATCCGGAATCAGTTCATCCAGTCCTTCCTCTACTATGTCCCCTACGTCACGCTGGCGGTCATGACCTTCCCGGCCATCGTCAACGCCACCCAAAGCCCGGTGGCCGGTGCGGCAGCGCTGGTGGTGGGCATCGCTGCGGCATGGTACGGGGCCAGCCTGTTTCAGGTGTCGGTGGCCTGCTGTGCCGTCGTATTTGTGCTGGAGCTGTTTCTTGTCCGGTGAGGTGACGGCCCGATGAAAAAGATCCTTGTGACCGGCGCAGGCGGCTTCGTAGGCGCGCGCATTCTGGAGATGTGGCGCGGCCGGTTCGAGCTTTCCGCCTTTCCGCCCGATTTTCTGCGTACCGCCGACGAGACCGCCGTGCGCCGCTTCATCACTGCAGAGCGCCCGGATGTTATCGTCCACACCGCAGCCCTCTCCAACACGCAGGTCTGCCAGCAGCATCCGGAGGAGTCCTTCCGGGCCAACGTCCTGCTGCCCGAATGGGTGGCAGCGGCGGCAGCGGAGACCGGCGCAAAGCTGCTCTCCTTCAGCTCCGATCAGGTCTACGCAGGGGTACAGCAGCCCGGGCCTCTGGCTGAAGCGCTGCCCCTCTCCCCAGCCAATGTCTACGGTCGGCACAAGCTTGAGGCTGAGGCGCGGGTGATGGCCCGCTGCCCGGACGCCGTGGCGCTCCGCTTACCGTGGATGTATGATCTCCCGGGCGGTCGGCTGCCCATCCGGGGCAATCTGCCGCTGAACCTTCTGCAGGCCGCGAAGACCGACGAAGTGCTGCACTTTTCCCGCCGCGACCACCGGGGCGTGGGCTATGTGCGGGAGGTCATCGCAAACCTTCTTCCCGCGATGGCGCTGCCCGGCGGCGTCTACAACTTCGGCAGTGGGAACGACAAGGATATGGTCGATACTGCGCTGTATTTCGCACACCTGCTCCAAGTGGATGTGCGCATCGAAGAAACGGACTTTGTCCGAAACCTTGTGATGGACGGGCAAAAGCTGCAAGAACATGGCATCGTGTTCCGGTCTACACAGGAGGCATTCCGGCAGTGCCTTGCAGATCACGGGACGGACATTTGATACACAGACAGCAAAACAGGCTCTCCTTTTGGGAGAGCCTGTTTTGCTTATTTCCACAGTTGTTCTGCCACCAGCTCCAGCACACTTCCGGCGATGCAGCGGGCTTTGTCCGAGATGAGGAAGCAGTTTTCCAGCTCCTCGCGGCGGGGATCCACGTCGGCCACCTTGAAGCCCATCGTGACGGGATACCCGTCCCGCAGCAGGCCCCGCAGGATGCCCCCGATGCAGGTCGTGACCGGGGTGCGGGTGCCGTCAAAGGCCTCGATCTCGGCGATGACGTCGCCCGACTCCACAACATCGCCGATGGCGCGCAGCTCATGGAAGATGCCTTCCCGCGCTGCGTGGACGACCCGCTCTGCGCTGTAGCCGCCGATGACGCCGGGGACGCCGGTGTTCGGGACGGCGATGCCCTCCCGGATGATGCGTCCCAGACGATGGCCGCGCTTGGTCTCCACCACGAAATCAACGTCCTCCCCCGCAGTGAAGCCCGGGCCGAGGGCGATGGTCAGCGGGGCCATATCCCGCGTCGTGCCGAGATTTCTCTTGGCAAGGATGGCGTCCACGACAACGGCGGGCCGCACCTGCGGGATCAGCGCTCCCTTCGGGTCCACCATCACCGGCACATCGCCGCGGCACCAGACGACCACGGCCTCGTCCAGCGACTGCACGAGGGTGGCGCGCATCCCTTCTACGACCGCCTCGCCCTCATAGACGGCCTCGCTTACCGAGACCTGACGGCGGATGGCGGCGGGCTGTTCCGCTTCCAGCACGAGCACCTTCAGCCCCGCCGACCACAGCCGGTGGATGGTGCCGGTGGCAAGGTCGCCGCCGCCCCGCACAAGGATGACTTCATCACGCTTCATTGCTCTTTTCCTCCTTGAGCAGCTGCAAAAATACCTTCATCGAACCGCCGCAGGCTGCAAGCGCCGCGTCGTCCTCCTGTGCGCTGGCCGAATACTCCGCCAGCTGACAGGGTGCGGCCTCGCCTGCCTGCATTTTTGATGCAAGCTGTTGGATGCGGTACTCCATGATGCCGCCGCCCACGCTGCCGACGCACTTCCCGTCCGGCAGCATCAGCATCTTTGCGCCCACCTCCCGGGGGGTCGAGCCGTGGCGGGAAACGATGGTCACGAGGACGGGGGGCGTCTCCTGCCCGGCGCAGGCATCCAGCGCGTTCAACAGGGCGGGCGGGAAGCCCTCGGTCTGCTGACGGCTGTTTTTCACTTGGACGATCTCGGCGAGGATGGACAGGGCGATCTCCGGCGCGGTCTGGCCTCCGATGGCAAGGCCGATGGGGGCATGGAGCCCCTCGACCCCCACGGGGTCGGCCCCGGCCTCGGTGAGCTGACGCCGGACGAGGGCCGCGCGGCTCCTGCTGCCCAGCATACCGACGTAGGCAGATCGTTTTTTGCATATCTCCGTGAGGCACTCCACGTCGAAGGCGTGGGCACGGGTAGCTACGACAAAGTAGGTCTCCGCGCTGCCCTCCACCCGAGCGAGCGTCTCCGCGTAGGGGCCGCAGAGCACCGTTTCCGCCCCCGCGCGGCGGAGGGCGTCGGCGTAGTCGGGGCGCTCCTCCAGCCCGGTGACAGGCAGCCCCAGCATGACGGCCAGCCGGACGACGCTCTCGGCCACATGGCCTCCGCCGCAGAGGACAAGCCGGGACGTACCGCCGAACTTCTCCACGAAGACACGCACGCCCTCCAGCGTCAGGAGGCCGCTGGCTCCGCACCCGGCCAGTGCCGGGAGATTCCGGGCCAGCAGACCCTCGGGCTTCGGGGGCCAGACCGGCACACCCTCACAGAGCAAAAGCCGCTGCCCCTGCTCGGGGCCTTCCAGCACAGATGCCAGAATATGCTGGCCCTGCGTGGTACGCAGCGCTTGTGCAAACTCACGAATCGACATAGAACTTCTCCTTATGGAGTTTTATTGCATGACCGACGTTGCGGCGTCGTAGCCTGCACCGTCCAGCCGGGGGTTCCAAGCTTCCCAGTCCTCCGGCAGCATCCGCCAGCCGAGGCCGCAGCCCGCCGTGATCTCGCCGGGCAGCGGGATGATGCGCCCCGGGATGCCCCGGGCGGCGCACTCCCTCTCCCAGCCCATCGCGCGGGCGGTGGAGGCAAATGAAAGCACGATATATTGTCTCTTTTTCCGCATCTCACAGTTCCTCGGCCAGCTGACAGACCGCCTCGGCAGCCTCGAACACCTCGGCCTCGGTGTTCTGATGGGAAAAGCTGAACCGCACCATCCCCTGTTCCGCCGTGCCGAGGGCCTTGTGGATGAGGGGGGCACAGTGCGCCCCAGCCCGGACGCAGAGCTTATAATCCTCCCAGAGGATGTCAGCGGCGCGGGCAGCGTCCTCCTCGCCAAAGTTCAGCGAGACGATGGGGGCGCGGTCGGCCTCGGCGAAGCTGCCGTAGACCTTCACACCGGGGGCATGGACGATCCGCTCATAGAACAGGTAAGTCAGGGCCAGCTCCTTTTTGTGCAGAGCCTCGACGCCCTGCGACAGGAGCCACTCCACCCCTGCCCCGAGGCCTGCGAGACCGGGGACGTTCAGAGTCCCCGCTTCCAGCGCCGTGGGCATCTGGGACGGGTGGGCCTCATCGAAGCTATGGATGCCGCTGCCACCCACCACAAGGGGACGGACGGCGAGGCCGGGCCGAACGTACAGCCCACCCGTGCCCTGTGGGCCGAGCAGTGCCTTGTGTCCGGTGAAGCAGAGGACATCCGCCCCCAGTGCCTGCACGTCGATGGGCCGCGCGCCTGCGGTCTGGGCCGCGTCCACGATAAGCGTAAGGCCGTGTTTTTTTGCAAAAGCAGAGACGAACGCAAGGTCGGTCAGGTTTCCGGTCACGTTCGAGGCGTGGGTCACGGCCACAAAGCGGGTGTTCGGGCGGAGAAGCCGTTCGAACTGGTCGTAGCGCAGCCGCCCGGCGTCGTCCACCTCCACGAAGCTGACCTGTGCCCCCTGCTCCCGCAGGCGGTAGAGGGGGCGCAGCACCGAGTTGTGCTCACAGACCGTCGTGATGACGTGGTCGCCGGGGCGGACAAGACCGGAGAGCGCCGTGTTCAGCGCCTGCGTCACGTTGGCCGCAAAGGCGATGCAGTCGGGGCTTTCGGCATGGAGAAGTGTTGCAAGAGCCTCCCGGGCGCGGTAGACGAGGCGGGCTGCGTGAAGGGTCGGCTCATGGGCACCACGGCCCGGGTTTCCCCCATGGGCCAGTGCATCCAGCACAGCCTGCCCCACGCAGGGCGGCTTCTGAAGGGTAGTGGCGGCGTTATCAAGGTAGATCACGGCTTGACCACGTTCCCGGCAGTGAGCATTTTTTCTGCAATGACGTACATATTCGTCACGCCGCCCACGGCCAGCTGCTCGGTCAGGCCGTAGAAGTTCAGGCAGGTGCCGCAGGTCAGGATCTCGACGCCCTCGGCCTCCAGTGCCTTGAGGTCATCCAGCATGGGCGAGCCTGCACAGGTGAGGTGAGCGCCGCCGTTGTAGAAGAGGATGGTCTTGGGCAGCTTGTCCTGCTGGGTCAGCGAAAAAACGAAGGCCTTCAGCAGGGTCTTGCCCAGCTCCTCCGCACCCTCTCCCATCTTGTCGGACGCGATGGCCACTACCGTGTCGGTGCGGGCGTCGGGGGTGCAGACCGGGGCTTCCGCCTCGGCCTCGACCGGCTCGCCCACCGTGAGGAGGACGCGGTACTCCCGCTCGCCCAGCTTCTCTGCGGTGGACTGGCAGCCCTTCTGTTTGGCCATTTTCGTCAGGTTCTGGACGGCGATCTCATTGTCCACCAGCACCTCCACCTCGCCTGCGCCAGCCAGCGCGGCGATGGCTTTCTTTGCCTTGACCACGGGCAGCGGGCAGGCGTCTCCTCTGGCATCCACTCTCAGCATGATTTTTCCTCTCTATCGTACGTTTTATTCCGGATAAGACACCAATATCTCGGTGTCCTGTCTCTCTGTGATCTCGCCCACGATGGCTGCGGGCAGACCGACCCCCTTCAGCTCTGTCTCGAGCGGAGCCGCGTCCTCCGGCGCGACCGACAGCAGCAGGCCGCCTGAGGTCTGAGGGTCGAAAAGGATTTCCTCCATGGCGAAGGGCACTCCCTCGAACCGGACGAAGGGACCTGTGTGGTTGCGGTTTCGCTGACCGGCGGCGGTAAAAAGACAGTCGTCCGCTGCCTGCCACGCACCGGGCAGGACAGGCACGGCACTGGCGTCGATCCGGCAGGACAGCCGCCCGCCCATCATCTCGTGGAGATGGCCGAGGAAGCTGAACCCGGTGACGTCGGTGGCGGCGTGGACGGCGTACCGGCGGCTGCATTCCGCCGCGGACTTGTTCAGGGTCGTCATGGAGGCCACCGCAGCGTCCATCACGCCGGGGGCGGCCTCGCCCACCCGGTTGGCGGTGCAGATGAGGCCGACGCCCAGCGCCTTGGTCAGGATGAGCTTATCGCCGGGCTTTCCGGTGTCGTTGGCGGTAAGGCGGCGGGGGTCTACGAGTCCGGTGACGGACAGGCCGTACTTCACGCCCGTGTCGGCGATGGAGTGCCCTCCCGCGAGGATGCCCCCCGCTTCGGCCACCTTTTCCGCGCCGCCGCGCAAGATCTCGCCGAGGACGTTCAGGTCCATGCTCTCCGGGAAGCAGACAAGGTTCAGCGCGGTCTTCACCTCGCCGCCCATGGCGTAGACGTCGCTGAGGGCGTTCGCCGCTGCGATCTGCCCGAAGGTGTAGGGGTCGTCCACCATGGGCGGGAAGAAGTCCACCGTCTGCACCAGCGCGATCTCGTCGGTGATGCGGTAGACGGCAGCGTCGTCCCGGCTGTCATAGCCCACCAGAAGGTTCGGGTTCGGCTCGCCCCGGGGCAGTTTTTCCAGAATATGGCTCAGCACCCCTGCGCCGAGCTTGGCGGTACAGCCGCCGCCCGTGCAGAAGATGATTTTATCCTCCTGCGCCATCAGGCCCTCTCTCCTTCCTCAAAATGGGTCAAAAATCCCGATACATTGTAGGTTTCTTTCAGAATCGCCAGCGTTCTCTCCCCCGCTGCGCGGCGCGGGGCGTCGTCGGCCTGATTGAGGATGACATAAAATGCCCGGGTGCCGACATTCTTTCTCCCGCCTGCGCCGCTTGCCAGCAGCTTTGCCAGCCGCTCAGGCGTCAGAGAAGCTTCGGGCGGCACGCCCAGCAGGGCGCAGGCCGCATCCAGCCGGAAGCAGACCTCCGCGAGGGGCCTGCCCAGAGCCGACAGCCCGGCCACGGCCAGCACGATGTCGCTTTCGGGCAGGAGCACCGGCTCATGGGCCGCCGGGGCCTTGCAGGGGCGATGCTTCGCGCCGTCGGCTTCGAGAAGGACGGTATCGGCCCCGGCCATCCATCCGGACAGGCCGGGCGGCTGGGTCAGCTTGCCGTTTTCGGCGGGCGAACCCGCCACGGCATAGGTCCCGGCCTGCCAGAGGGCATCCCTCACAGCCTCATCGGGGGCGTAATTCGCGCTGGGGCGCTGGATGTGGGTGGTGGTGGAGACCAGCACCCTCTGCCCCTCGGCGGCGCAGAGGCGGGCCATCCCGTAGAGGAGCGTTGTCTTTCCGCCGCCCCCCACGAGGGAGACGACATGGCCCTTCTCCCGCAGGAAGGGCAGCGCCTCGAGGCTGTTCATCAGACTTCGCCTGCTTGTTCGGCCACAGCCATAGCGACCTTCTCGGGGGTGATGGGCAGCTCGTAGAAGCGGGTGCCGATGGCGTTGTAGATGGCGTCCGAGATGGCGGGCAGCGGGGTGTTGATGACCACCTCGCCGATGGATTTCGCGCCGAAGGGGCCGTTCGGCTCATAGCTGTTCTCGAACTCGACCCGGATATGGCCTACGTCGGCGCGGGTGGGGATCTTGTACTGCATGAGCGAATTTTCCATGGGCCAGCCCCGCTGGTCGTAGGTAATGTTCTCGGTGAGGGTCATACCGATGCCCTGCAGCAGACCGCCCTCGGCCTGCACCCGGGTAAGGTTCGGGTTGATGGGGGTGCCGCAGTCCACGCAGGCGTCGAACTCCAGCAGCTTCACCTCGCCGGTCTCGGTGTCCACCTCCACCTCAGCCGCGCCCACCATATAGGGCGGAGGCGACAGGGGCGACATATGGGTCTCCGTGACCTCCAGCGGCACATCGTGGCCGAACATGGAGGCCGTGGCGATGTCGGCCAGCGGGACGCTCCGGGCGGGGTCGGCAGAGACAAACACCGTCTTACCGTCAAATTCCACGTCGCTCTCCCCACAGCCCAGCAGCTGCGCGCCCAGCTTGCAGATCTGACCGCGCAGCTTCAGGGCGCACTTTTCGACGGCCTTGCCGGTGATGTAGGTGGTGCTGGACGCATAGGAGCCGGAGTCGTAGGGGGAGGTGTCGGTGTCGGCACCGTAGACGGTGATGTCGTCCATGCCGCATTCCAGCACCTCGGCGGCGATCTGGGCCAGCGTGGTGTCACAGCCGGTGCCCATATCGGCAGCGCCGATGAGGAGGGTATAGAAGCCCTCATCGTTGATCTTCAGGGTGGCGCTGCCCACGTCCATGCCGGAGATGCCGGAGCCCTGCATCGCCATGCCCATGCCGACGGCACGGATCTTCCCGTTGCCCATATCGCGTCGGGGGTACTTTTCGTCCCAGTTTATCATCTCGTGGACCTTCGCAAGGCACCGGTCGAGGGCGCAGCTGGTGTTCACTGCGCCGTAGTAGGCGGGCATGACCTGCCCCTCCTTCACGATATTCATTTCCCGGAGCTTGAAGGGGTCCATATGGAGCTTTGCGGCCAGCTCGTTGACGGCGGATTCCACCGCAAACAGGCCCTGCGTCGCGCCGTAGCCCCGGTAGGCACCCGCCGACATATGGTTGGTGTACACCACATCATAGGTAAAGCGGAAGGCCTCGGCCCTGCCGTAGAGGGGGATGGATTTATGTCCCGAAAGGCCCACCGTCGTGGGGCCGTGCTCGCCGTAAGCGCCGGTGTTGGAGAGGGTGTAGAGGTCGAGGCCGCGGATGGTGCCGTCCCTGTCCGCGCCGAGGCGGAGGTGGATCTCCATCTCGTGGCGGGGGGTGGAGGCGATCTGGCTCTCCTCCCGGGTGAAGATGAGTTTGGAGGGCTTTTTGGTCTTCCACGTCACGAACGCCGGGTAGACCTCACAGACGGCGGTCTGCTTCGCGCCAAAGCCGCCGCCGATGCGGGGCTTCGTCACCCGCACCATGGACTTCGGGATGTGGAGAGCGTTGGCGATGATGCGGCGGGCGTGGAAGACGATCTGGGTCGAGCTGAGGACGTTCAGACGGCCATAGAGGTCGATGCTGCAATAGGTGCGGAAGGTCTCCATCATGGCCTGCTGGCAGGCTTTGGTGTGGTAGACATGGTCGATGACGATGTCACAGTCGGCCAGCACCCCGTCGATATCGCCGTCGCTGCACTCGTCGTGGGCGCAGAGGTTGCGCTTGTTGTCCGCGCCCACGGGGCACAGGCTCTCCCAGTTGTCCTCGGGGTGGACGAGGATGGGGTTGTCCTTGGCGGTGTGATAGTCCAGCACCGGCTCCAGCGCCTCATAGGCGACCTTTATCAGTTTCAGCGCCTTATCGACGCATTTGTCGTCCTTGCCCGCCACGATGGCCACAACGTCGCCCACGAAGCGGACGTGGCGGTCGATGAGGAGGCGGTCGTAGGGGCTGGCCTCCGGGTAGGTCTGGCCTGCCTGCGTGTAGCGGCGGGCGTCCTGCGGCACATCCTCCCATGTAAAGATGGCCTCGATGCCGGGCACCTTCTTGGCCACAGCGGTGTCGATGCTCTTCACGATGGCGTTGGCGTGGGGGGAGCGCAGGAGCTTGACGATGAGGCAGTCGGCGGGGACGAGGTCGTCCATATAGACGGGCTGGCCCGTCACCAGCTGCATGGCGTCCTTCTTGCGGAAGGGTCTGTTGACCGTATTCATTCTGCCGCCTCCTTCTTGGCTTTTTTCCATGCGAGGAAGTTCTGGATGCCCCGCAGCTGGCCCTCATAGCCCGAGCAGCGGCAGAGGTTTCCGGCGAGATATTCCTTGATCTCCTCCTCGGTGGGATATTCCTTCTCCCGGAAGAGGGCGAGGGCGTTCATGATGAAGCCCGGGTTGCAGAAGCCGCACTGCTCTGCACCCTGATCGGCGATGAAGGCGCCGAACTCGGCGGCTTCGTCCTGCAGGCCCTCGAGGGTGGTCACTCTGCGGCCGTCGGCCCGGACGGCGAGGACAGAGCAGGACAGCACCGGCTTGTCGTCGAGAAAGACGGTGCACAGGCCGCAGTTGGAGGTCTCGCAGCCCCGCTTGACGCTCAGGCAGCCGTGGCTGCGCACAAAGTCGATGAGCAGCGCGTCAGGCGCAACGTCGGCGGTGAGCTTCTTATTATTTAAGGTAAGTGTGATCTGCATGGTGTTCCCCTTCCTCAGCCTTCCAGGCGGCAGACGGCGCGTTTGGTCAGCACGCCGGCCAGATGGCGGCGGTACGCGGCGCTGCCCCGGATGTTGCTTTCGGTCTTGATGTCTGCTTTCACCTCAGCGGCGAAGCGGGCGGCGAAGGCCTCGGCGGTCTCCCCTGCCTGCGGTGCGGCGGTGTAGAGCACAGCCTTGCCCGGGCGTGCGCCGAGGGCGGCGCGGATGCTGCCGTCGGCAAGGCGGGCGGCGGCACAGGTCAGCACCGGGAAATCGGTCTGGCTGTTGCGCACCGACTGGTAGCAGAAGCGGGCGTGCTCCTTCGGCACGAGGACCCGCACGAGGATGTCCCGGTCATAGGGGCGCTGGGCGTACTCCGAAAGGGGCACGACGCCGCCCTTGTACAGCTCCACCGAGGCGTCCAGCGCAAGGAAGATGGTCAGCACGTCCGAAAAACCGAAGCGGCTGTAAAGGCTGCCGCCCACGGTGGCGAGGTTGCGCAGCTGGACGCCCACGATGTGGCGCACCGACTCCCGCACTGCGCCCTCGGTGTAGGCGTCGAGGCCCTCGTGCAGCTCGAGCTGGCGCAGCGTCACCATCGCACCGATGGCAAAGCCCTCCTCCGTCTCCTCGATGGTATCGAGGCCGAGGCCCGACAGGTCGATGGCAGTGCCCACATTGATGTTCTCCATCTTGAGCCAGATCATGCCGCCGAGGACACGGTTCTGCTTTTTCTGGTTGAGCTGCCACGCCTCCTCGAGACTTTCGGCCTTTTTGTATTCCCGAATGGTCATCATTTTGCTGTTTCCTCTCTTTTTTGGCCTTTTGCTTTTATTCTATCACAAAATCCGCTATAATGCCACTGTAGCGATTCAACTTTTCCATGCAGGGGAGGACGGGACGATGGAACAGACGAAGCAGGCGGCGGTGGGCTGCGTCATCATGGCGTCGGGGCGGGCGGTGCGCTTCGGCTCGGATAAGCTTCTGGCCGACTTCGGCGGCGCGCCCCTTATCGCCCGGGCGCTGGCCGTCACGGCCTCCCCCGCCCTTGCGGCCCGGGTGGTCGTCACCCGGTCGGCGGAGGTGGCGCGTCTCGCCCGGGCGGCGGGTGCAGCGACCGTCCTCCACAGTCTGCCGGGCCGGAACGACACCGTCCGCCTCGGCCTCGATGCGCTGCTGGGCGAGTGCCCCGGCCTCGGGGGGTGCATCTTCCTGCCCGGCGACCAGCCGCTGCTGCGGCGGGAGAGCCTCGAGGCCATGGTGCGCGACTTCCACGCGCAAAAAGAAACAGAACGGGTCATCCTCCGTCTGGGCTGGCGCGCCGGGGGCGCAGAGCCTCTGCTGGGGAGTCCCGTCCTGTTCGGAAGCGGTCATTTCGACGCCCTGCGCACCCTGCCCGAGGGCAGGGGCGGCGGCGTAGTCATCCGCCAGCACCCCGGCTGCGTCCGGGCCGTGTACACCCAGAGCGCCGAGGAGCTGGAAGATGCGGATACGGTGGAGCGCTTAGAGGCGCTGAAGCGTTTCCTCTGAGCCGTCCAGCGCCTTTTTCAGGTTTGCCAGCACCTTCTCGCTCAGCAGCACGAAGGCCTGCTTGGTGCGTCCGGCTGAGACGCCCGGGCTGTGGACGTTGGGACGGGCGAAGAAGCCCTCGCTCACCGGGCCGGCGGCGGCGTAGGTGTCGCAGAAGAAGTGGGTGCCGGGCTTGTCCAGCCACGCTTCGAGGGCGGCGGAGTCGAAGCCGGGGCCGATGGAGGTGTTGAAGAGGACTTTCCCCTCCCCCAGCGCCTCAAACTCCGGCCCGCCCAGCAGCAGGACGTTCTTGTTCAGGCAGGTAAAGACCACCTCGCTGTCCCGCAGAAGGGCGTCCAGAGGCTTGTACTTCATGCCCGCAGCCTCGGCGTCCGGCTTGCGGCTGCGGCTGTAATAAGAGATGTCCGCGCCGAGGAAGGCCAGCGCGTCGGCGATCATCCGGCCCGAGACGCCCAGACCCACGACGCCCACCCGGAGGCCGAAGATCTCCACCGGCTCGTCCCGGAGCATCGGCATCCCGAAGCCGTGGAGCAGGCCGGTCAGCTCGTGGAGGACATATTCCACCACGCCCCGGTCGCCGTAGTCCCGGATGCCCAGCACCCGGATGCCCTTTTCCCGGGCAAAGGCGATGTCCACGTTGGCGCTCTTCTCGGAGTAGAGGCTGCAGCACATCCCGATGTAGCGCAGATCGGGGCAGCGGGCGATGACGTCCCGGCCCATGCGGGAGGTATAGCTCAGGAGCACCGCGTCGGCGTCCCCGATGCGGCGGACGATCTCGTCCGCGTCGGCGGGGACGTCCCGGAAGAGCACGACCTCCCTAGCGTACTGATGCAGGGCCTCTTCCGCCGAGGGGATGAGGCTGACCGGCTCGATGGCGACCAGTTTCTGGAACATAGCGCTTTCCCTCCTTATTTAATAGAAGCAGACCGGCGAGGCGAGGTTGCGCAGCAGGGCCACGGCGCTCCACCCGGCGATGGCGCTGGTGGAGGAGCGGATGTCCACCACAGCCTTGACGCCCTCGATCTCAGCGGTGATGCAGTGGTCGTCGCCCACCCAGCCGGGGACGGAGTGCATGGTCACGCCGGTGACGTCCGGGCCGGTGGTGGCCAGCGAGGTGGCCACGGCGACGTTCACCCGGCGGGGGAAGGTGGCGATGGCCTCCTTGGCACTGCCGGTGAAGACGGTGGTCTTTTCGGTGTCGGTCAGCAGATGGTCGGCCCAGACGGGGGTGTTGCGGAAGCCCTTCGCGCCGGTGTGGGTCTCGATACCGGCCTTTTCGTCCAGCTTCTGGGCCTCAGCCATGAGGGTGACGGTCTGCAATACGTCGAAGCCGCCGATGGCACCGCTGGCCAGATGCACCTTGGCCCCGCCCTCCCGGGCCGCCTGTTTGACCTCCTCGTAGAAGGCGAGGTCGGCGAACGCACCGATGGACAGCACCACGAGGCTCACGCCCCGGCGCAGCACCGGCACCGCCATGGCCCGCACCGCCTCCACCGAGGCTGCCTCCACGATGTACTCCGGCTCCAGCGCCAGCAGGGCGTCCACGTCCGCGCAGGCCGCACAGCCCACGGCGGACGCCGTCTTCTCTGCCGAGGCGAAGGTGCGGCTGGTGACGCCCACCAGCTCGTAGTCTTCCAGCAGGCCCTTCTTCCACGCGTCGGCCACAATGTTTCCGAGGAAGCCGCAGCCCACGATGCCAAATTTCGTTTTCATGATACCATTCTCCTTTTTCCCGCCCAGTCGGCGGGTTTTTCCTTTCCCAGTATACCATGTCTACCCCGGAAAAGCAAAAGTGGCGCTTCTTCTTCGCCAAAAGGCACTCTTTCTGTCGGATCTTCTCCATTCACGCAGGAAACAGGGCGATTCGCGCAGGTTTTCTTGATTTTTTTCCGCAGATGTGGTACATTCAGGACAGTCAAATGTTCCCTGTTTTTACCATTTCTTTTCACCATTCAAAGGAGGTTTTTGTATGCTGTCTTATCGTAAGCTTGCGATGCGTGTTCTGGGTCGGCCTCTCCATACGGGGGGGGTAACGATTCACCCCGTCCGGCCTCTCAGCGGGCAGCGGCGCTTGTTCTGACCGCCGCCATGCTCACCGCCTTGACCGCCCCGGCTTTTGCCGAGACATGGGACATCGAAAAAGGTGACATCACCGTGAAAGCGGGCGACACCGAAGGCACAAACAAGGTCTCACAGGGCACGATCATCGACAAGGAAGATACCAACACCGTCATCACCGGCAAATCAGACAAGAACACCGTGACCATCGAGGCCGAAAATAAGGACGATAAGGTAGAGGTCACGCTCAAGGATTTGAACATCGACGCCAGCAGAGGGAGCGAAGCCGCCGTGAGCGTGACCGGCAAGGGCAATACCAATATCGAGCTGGATGGCGACAACGAGCTGAAGAGCGGCGCTGGCCATGCCGGATTGGAGCACAACAAGACTGACACCAGCGGCGAACTGACCATTCAGGACAAAGATAAGAACGGCAGTCTGGAGGCTGTCGGCGGATTCAAAGGCGCTGGCATCGGCAGCGCTGGCAGCAATGACGCTCAGGTGAAAATCACTGGCGGCAATATCACGGCCACCAGTGACGATTGGGGTGCAGGCATTGGCAGTGGTTCCGACGGTACTGCTTATGTAGAGATCACTGGCGGCGAGATCAATGCAACCGGCGGTTATTTAGGCGCTGGCATCGGCGGCGGCTGCAACGGCAGCGGCAATGTGACCATCAGCGGCGGCGGCATCACTGCCGCAGGCGGTGAAGGCGCTGCAGGCATCGGCGGTGGTTATTATAACGGTGCGACCGTTACGATAACCGGCGACGCTGTTATTAAAAATGCATCCAACACGAAATACGGTGCAGGCATTGGCGGCGGTTATGGCTACGACGGTGATGTGACGATCTCCGGCAATGCAAAAATCGAGAATGCGACCGGCGGCTACGGTGCGGCAGGCATCGGCGGCGGCGCATTTAGTTCCCCCGATAAAATCGGCAACGGCAACGTGGTCATCAAGGAGAATGCCGAAATCGACAATGTGCAGGGCGGCGCCTATGGCGCAGGCATCGGCGGTGGTGTTTATGGTCTCGGCAATGTGACCATCGAGGGCAACACCAAAGTCAACGCTGCCGGAGGCGCAGGCGGCGCGGCCATCGGCGGCGGTGCTGGCGCTGAAAACAACAGCGATAACAAGGGCAATCAAATCACCATCAAGAGCAATGCGAACGGCAGTCCCACCGTCAAAGCGGTCGGCAGCGGTACAGATGAAAAGGAAAAAATCGTTATTGGCGGCGCAGGCATCGGTGCTGGCTGCGAAAGCGTTGCAGATGCCGACATCACCCTTGAGGGCAAAGTGACTATCACAGCCACCGCTGGAAAAGACAATGTTGCCATCGGTGCCAACGGCATCGAGCAGGAGTTCACCGGCCTTGCTGAGGGCAGCTCCATCACCCGCTACGACTCTGAGGGCAATGACACCACCCTTCCCACCGACCCCGGCCACCCTGTCCCTGCGGACACCTCCTCTTCGGGCGGCGGCTCTGCGGACGCCTCTGTGCAGGAGTCGGTCTTCCCGGGCCTCGTCGTCACCGACAAGGACGGCCAGCGCATCTCCTATACCAGCATCCGGGGCAACAACGTCCTCTCTATCCGCGTCGGGCGGTTCACGGCCTCCCTCCGGGCCTCGCTGGCCACCCTGCGTCAGCTGCGGGCTGCGGGCATCGACACCATCACCTTCCAGACCATCCTCTGCTCCACCACCCTCTCGGTGGACGAGCTGCTGGCCATGGGCGGCGAGGACGCCGAGGCTGTCCTGACCCACCGGCTCACCGCTTCCAGCCTCACCGTGGGCTGAGGCGCTCTTGTCCCCCGATTCGTTTTGTGCTACACTATGGGCGTAGAAAAATCACACGCAAATCGAGGGAATAGAAACTATGGCTGGCGATCTTCACACCCATTCCACCTGCTCTGACGGCTCTGTGCCCATCCACCGTCTGCCCCTGATGGCAGCGCGGCTGGGCCTGAGCGCTCTGGCCCTCTCGGACCACGACACCATCCTCAGCGCACAGTACGCCTACGACCACCCGGTACAGGACGGCGTGCGGCTCATCCCCGCCGCCGAGCTGACCGGCTACGACTTCCAACGGAGCCACCGCGTCCACATTCTGGCCTTCTGGCCCGACCCCGACAGCCCCGCCCTGCGGCGGCACTGCGACATCATGCGCCAGCGCCGCAACGAGTGCGCCTTGCAGAGCTGCCGGGAGATCGAGGCGCTCTACCCCCAGTTCCGCACCGAGCAGGCGCTGGAGTACGCGCAGGACAGCGGCGTCCTCTTCAAGAGCGGCATCATGCAGGCGCTGCAGCAGCTGGGCCTGTGCGACGGCATCTACACCGGGCTGTACCATGAGCTGTTCGGCTGGGAGCCTCGGGGCAAATGCCTCCACTCCCCCGCCTACCCGCCGGTGCGGGAGGTGCTGGCCACAGCCAGAGCCTCCGGGGCGGTGGTGGTGTTCGCCCACCCGACGGTGTACAAGAGTATGCCCCTTGTGCGGGAGCTGGTGGCCGAAGGGGCCATCGACGGCATCGAGGTGGACCATCCCCGCAACAGCCCCGAGGACAGGGCCGAGTGCGCCGCCCTCTGCGCGGCCCACGGCCTCATCGTCACCGGCGGCAGCGACTTCCACGGCGCAAACCACGGCAAACCCCACCCTGTGGGGGCCTGCGTCACCGCCGACGACCAGATCGCCCGGGTGGAAGCGCTGGCCCGCCAGCGCCGGGGCGGCACACTGTGACTGGGTCACATTGACATTTTCTGCCCTGCGGGTGTATAATATGACTGTCAATCGGCCATAGAGAGAGGATGTATGAATATGAGCAAGTCTTTCAGCTACCCCAACAAGGGCACCTGCTCCAAAGAGACCCACATCGTGCTGAACGATGACCACACCATCGAGTCCATCGAAGTCATCGGCGGCTGCAACGGCAACCTGAAGGGCATCAGCCGCCTGCTCAAGGGCATGAAGGCGGAGGACGCCATCGCCCGGATGGAGGGCACGACCTGCGGCCCCCGTCCCACCAGCTGCCCCGACCAGATCGCCCAGAACCTCAAGCGCGCTCTGGCGGAGCTGTAAAAAACGGTCTTCGCGCCGGAATATCGCTGTACAAGATCGCCGGGAGCTGCCCGACAGCACCCCCGGCGATTTTTGATGCTGCATTACTTGACTTTGTCAAGTTAATGTGCTATACTGCATTCCATCCTAGAGAAGAAAGCGAGCTGAGCACATGGAGCCTTATACCGTATCCTCCCGCATCCTGACCCTGCACAGAGCCTTTGCCGCTTATACGAGCCAGCGCCTGCAGGAGCTGGGCCTGAACTTCGGGCAGATGTATTTCATCCTCTACGTCGGAAAGCACCCGGACTGCACCCCCTCGGAGCTGACCAAGGAGCTGCATCTGGACTGGGGACACTCCCAGCGCAGCCTTGTCAAGCTGGTCGAGGACGGCTTTCTGACGAGGGAAAAGCTGGGGCGCAGCTACCGTCTGCGGCTGACTTCGCAGGGCGAACAGGCCTTTATGGTCTGTCACCGGGTCTTTGCCGACTGGGATGCGGAGGCGCTGAGCGGGCTGACGGCCACGGAGCGGCAGCAGCTGCTGGCCCTCCTGCAAAAAGCAGCAAAAAAGAAAGGGTGAAACGATGTACGAAACGATTTTAAGCCCCGTTGACTATGGCGGGCTGCGGCTGAAGAACCGCATTCTTTTTGCGCCCACCACCTTCGGCCTGTCGGACGAGGAGACCCTTGCAAAATACCGCGCACTCGCCGAGGGCGGCTGCGCCATGATCATCGTCGGGGATGTCCCGGTGGGCAAAAGCAGGTTTGAGAAGTCGCTCTTCGATGCCAAGGGCTTTGCCTTTTATCAGCAGCTCGCAGAGATCGCCCACGCCGCAGACTGCAAGCTCTGCGCCCAGCTCCACCAGAGCGACTCCGACCTGCTGGCGATGCTCAAGTACCTTCCCGCCCTCCTGACGAAGAAGCTCACCCCCGACCAGCTGCGGGAGAAGCTGAACGATGCCGTCGGCCCCTACATCACCAAGCTGCCCAAGCGCAAGATCCAGACCATCCTCGACGGCTTCGGGAAAGCCGCCCTGCTGGCCAGACAGGCGGGCTTCGACATGGTGCAGGTGCACGGCGACCGGATGTGCGGCAGCTTCAGCTCCGCTCTCTTCAACCATCGCACCGACGAATACGGCGGCAGCGCAGAGAACCGCGCCCGCTTTGCGGTGGAGGCCGTCCGGGCCGTCCGGGCGGCTGTCCCGGGGATGCCCATTGATTACAAGCTGGCCGTCCGGCAGGAGGACCCGCACTTTGGCAACGCCGGTGTGGCGGAGGAAGAGCTTTCGGTCTTCGTCCCGCTGCTGGAACAGGCGGGCGTCACCAGCTTCCATGTGACGCTGGCGAACCACTCGGCTCTGGAGGACACCATCCCCCCGGCCAGCCATCCCTATTTCGGTCAGCCGGGGTGCTTCCTCAAGTTCTGCGACGAGGTGCGGCAGTATACCGCCCTGCCCCTCTGCGGGGTCGGCGGCCTGAACGACCCCGATTTCGTGGAGCAGCAGCTCGCCAGCGGGCGCATCCAGTGCGCCGCCATGAGCCGTCCGCTTCTGGCTGACCCGGACTTGGTGAACAAATTGAAAAATGGACAGGCGGCACAGATCCACCGCTGTGTCCGCTGCAACAAAAAGTGTCTGGGCGGGCTGATGGCCCATCAGGGCACCCGCTGCATCTACGATGCGCTGCGGGCGAAAGAAGCCTGAGCCGCCCGTACCATCATCATTTCAGAGAGCCAACGGCTCCAAAGGAGAAGCTATGCGCTACGCCATCGTATTCAGCAGCAAAACAGGCAACACGAAATTATTGGCAGACACCCTCCACGACAGTCTGCCGCAGGACTCCTGCTCTTATTTCGGCGCTCCGGACCCCGCCGCTCTGGACGCCGACACCCTCTATGTGGGCTTCTGGACGGACAAAGGCACCGCCGACGCCGCAATTCTGGAATTTCTGGAACAGCTGCACGGAAAGAAGGTCTTTCTCTTCGGCACAGCAGGCTTTGGCGGCAGCGAGGGCTATTTCAACAAGATCTTAAAGACCGTCCAAAAGTCTCTCGACCGCAGCAACACCCTCATCGGCAGCTTCATGTGTCAGGGCAAGATGCCGCTGTCGGTCCGCCAGCGGTACGAAGCGATGAAGAAGCAGCCCATCCATATGCCGAATCTGGATATGCTGATCGAGAATTTCGACAAGGCCCTCTCTCACCCGGATGCCGACGATCTGGCGCGGCTGAAGCAGGCCGTCCAGTGACAAAAACAAAGCCCCCTTTCGGAGCGTTCCGAAAGGGGGCTTTGCTATGTTCCAGAGAAAGCGTTACTTCTCCTCCCGCGGCAGCAGGCAGTTGAGGATGATCGCCACAAAGGCGGCGGGCACGATGCCGCTCTCGCCGCAGATGAGCTGGACGAACTGGGGGGTGTTGGCGAGGATGCTGGCGTTCGCACCCATGCCGTAGCCTACGCCCAGCGCGACAGAAACGATGGTCAGGGTGCGGGGGGTCATCTTCTCCTTGGTGATGAGCTGGATACCGGACACCACGATGGAGGAGAACATCATGACGGCTGCGCCGCCCAGAACGGCCTGCGGCATGATGGAGATGAGTGCGCCCAGCTTGGGGATGAGGCCGCAGAGCATCAGGAAGATGGCGCCGGTGGCCAGTGCGCCCCGGTTGACCACCTTGGTCATGGCCACGAGGCCCACGTTCTGGCTGAAGGAGGTGTTGGGCAGGACGCCGAAGCAGGCGGCCACGGTGGAGCCGAGGCCGTCGCAGATGATGCCGCCGGACAGCTCCTTATCGGTGGCCTCGCGGCCCATGCCGCCCTCCATGACGCCCGAGATGTCGCCCACCGTCTCCACAGCGGTGACGATGAACATGATGATGACGGGCAGGATAGCGCGGAGGTCAAAGACGATCTTGACGGGCACCAGCTTCGGGATGGCGAACCAGCTGGCCTCGGCGACCTTGTGCCAGTTCAGCACCCATGCCTTGGTGAACTCAACGCCCTCGGCGGTGACGCCGGTGGTGGGCAGGACGAAGCCCATGACGATGGCGGCCAGATAGCCCGCGACGATGCCCACGAGGATGGAGGAGGAGCTGAGGAAGCCCTTCGTCCAGTGCTTGAAGAAGAGGATGACCACCAGCACGAAGAGGGCCAGCAGCAGGTTCTCCACCGAGCCGAAGTCCTTGGCCGCGTTGCCGCCGCCGAAGGAGTTGACGCCCACAGAGATCAGGGACAGGCCGATGGACAGCACCACCGTGCCCGTGACCACCGGGGGGAAGAGTTTGCGCAGGGGCTTGAGGAAGACGCCCAGCACGCTCTCGAACAGGCCGCCCAGAATGGATGCGCCCATCATGGCGCCGTAGGCCGTGACGCCGCCGCCCATGGTGGCCGCGACGCTGTTGAAGACGCCGAGGAAGCCCGAGCTGGTGCCCATGATGATGGGCACCTTGCCGCCGACCGGGCCAAGGCCGTACAGCTGCACCAGCGTGACGATGCCCGCCACGAATATGGCGTTCTGCAGCAGGCTCACCTGCAGGTCTGCAAACTCACCGCCTGCGATGCCGCAGGCGCTGGTGATGATGAGCAGCGGGGTGAGGTTGCCCACGAACATGGCGAAAACGTGCTGCAGGCCCAGCGGGACGGCGTGGCGCAGCGGCATCTTCGCCTCGAAATCATATGCCGAATTTTCCAGTTCAGCGCTCTTTATCATATCCTAGCTCCTTTGCTTCACTTCCGGGTTTTGTAACAAGCATAGAAAATTATAGCAGACCAGCGGCGGAAACGGTAGATGTTTTCGAAGTTTTTCTCCCTCTTTTCGTCATAAGTCGTACTTCTCCCGTTCCCCCTACACCCCCGGCACCAGCAGTCTTCGGGCCTCATCGAGGCGCTCTGTGCCGTCGGGCAGGTCGTTGGCGGCGAGCATCTGGCCCGGCGAGACGTGGTAGCGCTTGGCGATGGCGAAAAGCTCCTCCCCCGCCTGCGCGTAGCAGATGCGCAGCGACACCTCGGGGTCGGCGGGGGCCAGCGGGTCGCCCAGCTCCACCCCGCCCACCAGCGGCCACGTCTGCCGCACCAGCACTGCGCCCTCGGCCCGGACGGTGAGGGACACCTCCAGCGCACCGCCCGCGCTGGTGCACTGCACGTCCTGCACTGTCAGCCAGCACTCAGGGTAGGCTTGGGCGTCGGGCGGGAGGTCGGCGGGCAGGGGCAGGGCGTAGTCCAGCGCCTTTTCGTAGCACTCGATCTCCCCGAGGGTGTTTTCGGCGAAAGCCGACACCACGGCCCGGGCCGTCAGCGCAGCCCTCCCCTCGCCCCGCGTCAGGCTCACCGGCCCGAAAGAGGCAAAGCAGGCCAGAATGTGCGCGCCCGCATCGGGCAGCGGCCCGGACCCCCGCAGCACCGTCGTCTCGTCCAGCGTACAGAGCAGCCCCTCGGTGGCGATGGTCTGGGGCGTCACCTCGGCGGCGAAGCGGGTGGAAAAGGCGTCGGCCACGCATTGGAGCTGGTAGGGACGCCAGCCGCTCAGCCGGAGCAGAGCGGTGGCCGTCAGGGTGGTGGAGGCGCTGCCGTCCTCGGCAGTCTCCCCCTCGGCGGCGGCAAAGCCCACCGGCGCAAGGGTGCACAGGCACTGGCAGTCCTCGCTCAGCCCCTCCACGTCCACGATCTGATGAAAGGGCAGCTCGGCGGTCTGGCTCAGGAGGGCGGCGTCACCCTCGGCCCGCCACGCGCAGAGGGCGCGGAGGGTCCCCTTCGCCACGGCCTTGCCCTGCATCCGCTTCAGCTCCCTCACCTCGGCGGTGCCGGTGATGTCGAGGATGGCGGCGGGGGGCTTGGGGAAGGTCAGCGCCCCCTCGATGGTGACGAGCTTTTCGAGGGTGGCGGCCCGCCGCACGCCCCCAAGGGTCGTCAGCTTCTGCTCGATGCCCCCCTCGCTGAGGGCCGTGATGACCTCGGTGGACAGCTGGGCGTGGACGCTCACCACCAGCCCATAGGCCCCCCGCACCTCGATGCGGCGGGAGTTGACGGCCCGGCAGTTGAGGTACTCGGTCTGGCCCTCGACGCAGGCCGTCCACGCGGTGGCCCCGAAGCTGGGCAGCTCGAGGGTCTTGGTGAAGGGCAGCTTCTGCTCGGTCTGGCACAGGCCCGCCCCCTCTTCGCCCTGATAATAGACGGTGCAGCGCAGATACCCTTCCAGCGTCAGCCGCCCGGGGGCCAGCTGCTTTTGCAGCACCACCGGCTGCGCGAAGCACTTGACGATGCGCTGCACCGGCGGCAGATAGTCCGAGATGAGAAGTTCGGTCTCAAGGGGCAGCTCTGCCTTAGCCGTGCAGTCCGCACCCGCCGCAGGCAGAACGTCCCGGAACACTTTCAGCTCCATGGTGATGCTCCTTTCCTGTCCTTGCTCTTGGGAAAGTGTATGCGGGCAGGAAGGGCGGTATGACGGAGCTGCACCTCCGAGCCATGCAGGTTATCTGGCGAAGTTCCAAAATATCAGCGTACCAACGCCATAAAACAAACTTCGCCAAGGTGGCGAACTTGTGCCCAGCTGGCGAAATAGGTACTTCGCCAATCGGGGGAACTTCGCCACGTTGGCGAACAACTAATATTTAATGATGTATCGTTTAATTTATAGGAACTTCGCCACTTGTTCCACCGCAGTGGAGCCGTATCGTGCAGGTGAAAAGGCTCTCCCCTTGGGAGAGCTGGCGCGTCAGCGCCTGAGAGGGCAAGGACGCTGGCGGAGAAGCGCAGGCGCAAAAAGCCCCCCGGGCCTGCGCTCCGAGGGGGAAAAGCTTTCTTTCCGGAAAAGGGGGTGTAAAGCAGAGCCTAATCACTGCTTTCACTCCTAAAATATGATGACCATCGCGGCGTATGTTTTATCGCCTTTCTGGAACGTACCAGCGTATAGTTCAGCGTCATTTATATTGAGGGATTTCAATTGACCTTTTAAGAAAGAATACTTTGTCAGACGAGAGTAATGGGAAGGCACACCAGTATCAGCCCCTCGATCCTCATAGCCACCTACGTAAATCATCCTGTGACCCGGATCAGTAACCGCTGTCCCGCTGGAGAAAGGCCACTCCATCACGTCCACGCATAACTGCTGGTTTAAGTCGTTCGCGATGGATCCGAGCGCAGCTATAGCCGTATTGGTCGACAACTCGCCGTCGATGAGCCATTCCGCGTCAAATTCTTTTGCCACTTTCTCAAGCGTCTCCTTGGCCCTGTCGCTTACTGTGGTTTCAGAAAGTTCCAAATACGCCTTGAGCGGCTCGAGCTTATTGTTAAGCTCCTCGGACTCCCTCACAAGGCCCTTTTCGCTGCCGTGGGAAGCGCTGCCGCTCCCGCTGCCAAAGAACCAGTCGTAGAGGTCCTCCAGCGGTGCGCAGGCGGTGAGGGCCGCTGCGGTCATCACTCCCGCGAGGGCGAGGGCAAGGAATTTTTTCCGTTTCATGGTCGTTACCTCCATTCGTGTGATGTGTTTCGGTAACTCTATTATAACTTGCCTCGCCGCCCCCCGCAAGTGCGATTCACGCAGGTTTCAGGGCCTTTCACGCAGGTTTTGGGGGGTGAAAAAGGCCGCTTTACTCCAAGTGTTCTTGCAGCCAGCCCAGCAGACCGTTATAGTCCAGTGTTCCCGACGCCACGCGCAGGATCGTTTCGATCAGATCATCGTCTTCATAGGACAATGTGATCTGGTTGATGTCCAGAAAGACCAGCATCGCGTGTGTACCTATCCGCTTGTTGCCGTCGATAAACGGGTGGTTGCAGATCAGTCCAAACCCCAGCCGGGCGGCCTTCTCCAACAGAGAGGGGTAGAGTTCCTGATCGGCAAAGGTCTGGAACGGTGTGCTGACAGCCGAGTCCAAAAGCCCCTCGTCTCGGATGCCATCCGATCCGCCGGACTGTCGGATCAGTGCCGAATGCAGCAGAAGTATCTGCCGTTTGGTCAACACCTTCATTTGGCAAGCTCCTCATAGACACGCTTGTTGCGATCCATCAGCTTCAGCGAGGAAGCCAGTACATCGTCGTCTGCTGCGGCCTGCATGGCATCTGCCTGATTGAACTCGTAGATGATATACCGGGGTGCGTTGTTTTTCAGGATGACCGCCGAGCCGAACTGGTCTACCAGACGCGCAACTTTGGAAAAATTCTGGTTGGCGACCGAGATGGGCACCATCGTATCCGTATTGATATTCATAACATCAGACTCCCTTCTGTCTTTAGTATACTCAAATCATAGGATAAATTCAACCTAGATTTATCATTCCACTCCCAGACCGCAGAAAAAGCCGCCGCGCCCCCGGTCTTCCCGGGCGGCACGGCGGCTTCTGTTTTCTTTAGTCCTGCGTTTCCTTTTTTATCCCGAACAGTCTGCGGAGCAGCCCCCTCAGACACTTGGGGCTTTTGAGCACGACCACCTGCATAGCGCCGACCACCTTTCTCTCGTTTTCTATGCCATTATAGGCGGGCGGGGCGCAGAATGTGACGCTCAGCTCAGGATCGGGCCATCCGGCACCGTCTCCACCACCACCAGCGCACCCTTCCGGGTGGAGATGGTGATGCAGTCGGAGCCGTCGGCGTACTCGTTGCTGACGCCGAGGGGGTAGCCTGCGGTGAGGACGGCGTCCGTCAGCTCGTAGAACGAGCCGCGCTCCGAGACGCCCTCGGCCCTGCCCTCCATCGGGAAGACGGAGAGGTAGAAGTATTCGCCCTTCGGGTAGCGGCGGGTCTCGCCGGGCATCACGAAGGTGATGCGGCTGCGCTCGTCGAGGAGCGTGGCCCGGACGCCCCGCTGCTCAAGGCCGAGGCCGGTGCAGAGGTTCGCCAGCGTGTGCTCGAGGCGTCTGCCGCCCAGCGCACCCAGCAAAAGCGCCTCGTCGAAGCCCTTCTCGGAGGCCAGCTTTGCCGCATATTCGGTGTCGGTGTCGTCCTTGACGTGGGGCAGGACGACGATGTCGTCCTCCTCCTGCGCCGGGCAGGGCGCGGTGTCGAAGTCGCCCACGATGATGTCGGGGCGGCAGCCCAGCGGCTCACAGTTGCGGTAGCCCGCGTCGCAGGCGATGATGGTGTCGTCGGGCCGCAGCGCCGCCGCCAGCGCAGGGCTGACGGGGCAGGCCGACAAAATAACACAGCGGGACATTATAACCCCCTCCTCTGCCACTCCTTCACGTCCTTGACCTCGTCGTACATGGCGCAGTAGCTGTCGTAGCGGGTCTGGGAGAGCTTGCCCTCGGCCAGCGCGGCCCGGACGGCGCAGCCCTTCTCCGAGCGGTGGGAGCAGCCGGTGAACTGGCACTCGCCGAGGTAGGGGCCGAACTCCGGGAAAGCGTGCTCCAGCTCCTCCTTGGGGATGAAGCCCGCCCGGCTGGCCTCGAGGCTGGCAAAGCCCGGGGTGTCGGCGATCCGCCCGCCAAAGGCTTCAAAGATCGTCACCTCGCGGGTGGTGTGGCGGCCCCGGCCCAGCTTCTGGCTGATGGCGGCGGTCTCCCGCTCCACATCGGGCAGCAGGGCATTCAGGAGGGTGGATTTGCCCACGCCCGAGTTGCCGCAGAAGGCGCAGAGACGGCCATTGATCCAGTTCCGGATCTCGTCGAGGCCCTCCCCCGTCCGGTGGTCGATGCGGATGAAGGGCAGCGTGGACTTCTCGTAGGCACTGCGCAGGAACTCCGCCTCGGCGAGGTCGCCCTTGGTGCAGACGATGACGGGCTGGACGCCCTTGTCCACGGCGATGGCCGAGAGCTTATCCAGCACGAGGGTGCTGGGGGTGGGCTGGGTGGTGCTGGCCACGAGGAACAGCACGTCGAGGTTGGCCATCGGCGGGCGGACGAAGACGTTCCGCCGGGGCGCGATGGACGCGATGACCGCCGCGCCGTTTTCCGTTTCCAGCGTCACTACATCGCCCGCCACGGGGGTGAGCTTCTGCTTGCGGAAGATGCCCCGGGGCTTGCACTCCACGATGCCTTCCGACGTTTTGACGTAATAAAATCCGCCGATGCCTTTTGTGATATAACCTGTCATAGTCTCTCCCTTACCCCAGCCACGACGTCCACCAGTCGCCGAGGCCGCCGCCGGTGCTCCCGGAGGAGGCGCTGCTGCTCTCGCTGGCGGCAGTGCTGGACGAGGACGAGCTGCCGCTGCCGAACAGGCCGCTCCACCAGCCGCCGCCGGAGCTGCCGGAGCTGCTGGCGCTCTCGCTGGGTGCTTCCGGTTCCGGTGCAGGCTCCGGCCCTGCGCTGACCACCACGCTGACGCGGGTGTTGAGCTTGGCCGATGCGCCCTCGCCGGGCGACTGGCTGATGATGGTGCCCACGGGCTGGTCGCTGTACTGCTCGGTCTGGCCGCCGAGGCCCAGCTTCTTCTGCACCAGCAGGGTGCGGGCGTCGTTCACGCTCATGCCGATGAGGCTGGGCACCTTGGTGGTGGTGGCCACCTGCGGGCGGCTGACGTAGATGACGACGGTGGTGCCTGCGGCCACCTGACTGCCTGCGGCGGGGTCGGTGCGGATGATGGAGCCTGCGGCCACCGATTCATCCACGGCCTGCGTCACCAGCACCGAGACGCCCAGATCCTTCAGCTGCTGTTCGCCGTCGGCCTGCACATAGTTGGTCAGGTCGGGGACGGTGACGTAGTGGACGCCGAGGCTGACGGTGAGGGTCACGCTCTGGCCCTCGCGGACGGTGCGGCCCGCCACCGGCGACTGCTTGTAGACATGACCGGCGGCGTAGTCGTTGCTGTACTCCTGCTCCCAGTTGACGACCACCTGCCCGGAGGCCACCTGCGGGGAGGCGTTCACCTCGTCCTGCGTCATGCCGCCGAAATCGCTCAGCACGATGTCGGCTTTCTTGTTCATGATGTTGCTCGAGTCGCTCAGGATGACCCAGCACAGGGCCGCGCAGGCCAGCGCAAAGGCCGCCGTGATGCCCAGCAGCACCGGCATAAAGGCGCTGCGCTTCTTCTTTTTCGCCTTGGTGCGCGTTTTCTGCGCCTCGGGCGGTCTGCGGATGGTCCGCTTTTCTGCCATAGGTTCATTCACCGCCTTTTCGGGGACTTCCTCTTTTACATACTGATAGTCGAACGTGATGGACGGGTCGCGCACATAGGCGTCCAGCGCTTCCAGCATCTCGGCGGCGCTGGCGTACCGGTTCACCGGCAGCTTTGCCATGGCGCGCTCTGTGATCTGGACAAGGCCCAGCGGCACCTCGGGGGCCAGCTCGGCCAGCGGCTTCGGGTCGTCCGTGATCTGCTTGCGGGCCACCTCCACCATGTCGTCTGCGTCGAAGGGGAGCTTGCCCGAGAGCATCTCGTACATCATGACGCCCACCGAGTACAGGTCGCTCTTGGGGTCGGTCTCGTCTCCCCTCGCCTGCTCGGGGCTGATATAGTGGACGCTGCCCATCGCCTTCCGGCCGTTCTGGATCTGGTTCTCCGCCCGGGAGATGCGGGCGATGCCGAAGTCCATCATCCGCAGCTGGCCGTTGTCCAGCAGCATGATGTTCTGGGGCTTGATGTCCCGGTGGACGACGCCATTGCGGTGGGCGTGGTCGAGGGCGCGGAGGATCTGGCCGATGAAGTGGACGGTCTCGCGGCTGGTGATCTTACCGCCCCGCTCGTTGAGGTACTCCCGGAGGGTCATGCCCTCCACACACTCCATGACGATATACTGTAAGTTCTCGCTGACGGAAACGTCATACACCTTCACGATGTTGGGGTGGTTGAGCAGGGAGATGGCCTTGGATTCGTTCTTGAAGCGGCGGACGAGGTCGGCGTCGTGCATCAGCTCCTGCCGCAGCACCTTGACGGCCACGACCGTCCCCTCCGGCACAGGCCCGCCGGGGGCCGTCACCACAGCCTTATAGACGTTGGCCATCCCACCGGTGCCGATCAGCTCCCGGATGGTGTAAAGCCCATCCAGCGTCTTTCCGATGAGATTATCCATGCTTCACCTCCAGCGGCTCCACACCCAGCAGCAGCGCGGTGATGTTGTCGGGGCCTCCGCCCGCGTTGGCGGCGTCCACCAGCCGGTCGGGGATGTCGTAGAACCCGCCCTTGGTCAGCAGCTCCTCCATCTTGTCCTTGGGCAGGACGTTGGTGAGGCCGTCGGTGCAGAGCAGCAGCAGGTCGCCCTGCTGGACGGGGCAGCTGGTGAACTCCGGCTCAAGGCGGTAGTCCACGCCCAGCGCCCGGGTGATGATGTTCTTCTGGGGGTGATGCTCGGCCTCCTCGGGGGTGATGGTGCCGCAGTCCACCAGCTCCTGCACATAGGAGTGGTCGTGGGTCAGCTGGGTAAGCTTTCCCTCCCGGCAGAGGTAGGCGCGGGAGTCGCCTGCGTGGCAGACGTAGGCCGTCCCGCCCCGCACGAGGGCGCAGACCGCCGTGGTGCCCATCCCCGCAAGCTCCTCCACCCGGGAGGCTTTCTGGAAGACGAAGCGGTTGGCGCTGATGAGCGCCCGCTTCAGGAAGCTCTCCTCGTCGCCGGGCAGACACTGGGCGTACTGTTCAAGGAAGCAGTGCTCGATGACGTCGCAGGCGCTCAGCGAGGCCTCACGGCCTCCCCTTGCGCCGCCCATGCCGTCGCACACAAGCCCCCATGCCGCGCCGCCGGGCAGCTCCCCCGCCCGGTAGTCGTCCTGATTCTCCTGCCGGACGCTGCCGACGTCTGTTTTTCCTGCAAGTTTCATAGGCTTCTCCTTTTTAGGCTTTGCCGTTCATCTCGTCGCGGCGGAGCTGGCCGCACGCGGCGCTGATCTCGCTGCCCAGACGGCGGCGGACGGTGGCGTTGACGCCGAGGCTCTCCAGCTTCTGCTGGAAGCGCCGGACGTTGGCCGCGTCGGTGGCCGAGTAGGGGCTGCCATCCACCGGGTTGATGGGGATGAGGTTGACGTGGGCGCCCATGCCCCGGATGAGGTCGGCCAGCTGCTTGGCGCAGGCGTCCGAGTCGTTGACCCCCCGCACCATCGAGTATTCGAAGCTCACCCGCCGGCCCGTGGTGTCCTGATAGCGGCGCACCGCCTGCATCAGCACTTCCACCGGGTAGGCATCGTTGACGGGCATCATGCCGCTGCGGATGTCGTTGTTGGGGGCGTGGAGGGAGACGGAGAGGGTCAGCTGCAATTTCTTCTCCGCCAGCTGGTCGATCTTCGGCACGAGGCCGCAGGTGGAGAGGCTGATGTTCCGCATCCCGATGTTGACGCCCTCGGGGGAAGAGATGTTCTCCAGAAAGCGCATCACTTCGTCAAAATTGTCCAGCGGCTCGCCAATGCCCATCAGCACGATGTGAGAGATGCGCTCTCCGATGTCCTTCTGGGCGGTATAGATCTCGGAACAGATCTCGCCCGCCTCGAGGTTGCGGACGCGGCCCGCCTGCGTGGACGCGCAGAAGCGGCAGCCCATCCGGCAGCCCACCTGCGTGGACACGCAGACCGTGTTGCCGTAGTGGTAGCGCATCACGACCGTCTCGATGCAGTTGCCGTCGGCCATCCGCAGCAGGTATTTCACCGTGCCGTCCTTGGCCTCCTGCCGCCGCTCGATGATGGGCGCGGCGATGTAAAAGGCCTCTTCCAGCTTTGCCAGCAGGGTCTTGGGCTGGTCGGTCATGGCCGAAAAGTCGGCCACAAGCTTCTGGTGCACCCAGTGAAAGATCTGCTTGGCCCGGAAGCCGGGCTGGCCCATCGCTTTCAGCTCCGCCGTCAGCTGTTCCAGCGTCAGGGAGGATATACAGCATTTTGTATCCATTGGAATCTCCTTTTATCAGGGAACTTTCTGCATCGCGCAGAGGAAAAAGCCGTCCATGCCGGTGCGGGTGGGCACCGAGAGAGCGCCCCAGTCCCCCACCGTCATCCCGGCGGGGAAGGCCACCTCCGGCGTCACCACCCGGAACTCCGGGTGACGGCCCACAAAGGCCCTCACCTGCTCCTCGTTCTCGGAGGGGTCGATGGTGCAGGTCGAGTAGACCAGCCGCCCGCCGGGCTTGAGATGGGCGGCGGCTGTATCCAGAATGGCCGACTGGGTGGCCAATAATTCATCGTGACGCGCTTTTTCGAGGGTCTTGTACCGGATATCCGGCTTCTTGGCAAGGATGCCGAGGCCGCTGCACGGGGCGTCCACAAGGATGCGGTCGGCCATGGGCAGGTCTGCGTCCGGCTTGGTACCGTCCGAGACCCGCGGCTCCACATGGGCAAAGCCCATCCGCTCCACGGCCTTCCGGATGAGCTGGACGCGGTTCTCGCTGACGTCGCAGCTCACCAGCCGCC